>Ga0209228_1000256_pt1 | contig 27705 bp, 23 predicted proteins | sample METZYME_3_150m_FD_187547 | JGI IMG/M metagenome (GOLD analysis project Ga0209228, IMG submission 187547) | Marine microbial communities from oxygen minimum zone in mesopelagic equatorial Pacific - METZYME_3_150m (SPAdes) (version 2) | ecosystem: Environmental > Aquatic > Marine > Oceanic...
AGAAAACGGCACTGTTCACAGTCGCACATTAAAAAACGAACAATTTACACCCTGTATATTCGAGTATGTTTATTTTGCCCGACCCGACTCTATCCAAAATGAAATTAGCGTGTACCGGTCGCGCCTTCGCATGGGTCAGAACCTTGCAAAGCGCTGGAAAGAACAATATCCAGACACTACCCCGGATATTGTTATTCCAGCGCCATCTACCGCAAATACCGCCGCGTTAAGTTTTGCCCATGAATTAGGTGTGCGATTTTCGGAAGGACTATATAAAAACCCTTTTATTGGTAGAACCTTTATTATGCCGGGCCAAGAATTACGTAAAAAATCTGTCCGTTACAAACTGGTCCCCCAGGAATTTGAGATTCGAGATAAAACAGTACTAATTGTAGATGATAGTATTGTCCGCGGAAATACAAGCAAAGAAATTGTCCGTATGGTACGGGAGTTTGGTGCCACTAAAGTGTTTTTTGTTTCTGCTTGTCCACCAGTAAAGTTTCCGTGTTTTTATGGTGTTGATATGCCCACTCGCGGAGAATTAGCCGCCGCCCAGCGAAGTGTTTCTGAGATACAAGAATATATGGGTGTGGACATTTTAATGTACCAAAAGATCGATGATCTTGTCGAAGCCGTTACGCGTAAGGGGGAGCATAATATTGACCGCCCTTGTATGGCCTGTCTAAACGGCCGATATGTTACTGGAGACGTAGATGAACATACCATGCAGAACATGGAACAGCAGCGTAACCATGAGCGGTCCAAACAAAAATGAACATCCTTTTGGTTGGCTCAGGGGCCCGAGAACATGCCATTGCCCATGCGCTAAACAACTCACCACAAGAAAAAAATATTTTTTGTCTGGCATCCAACATGAATCCTGGTCTTTCGGAACTGTGCACAGAAATCAAAATTGATGATATTAATAACCCAAAAATTGTTTCTAGTTATGCTTTAAAAATTGGTGCCGTGCTTGCAATTATTGGCCCTGAAAATCCTTTGGCAATGGGTGTTGCCGATTCTCTTTGGGCCATGGGTACAAAGGTCGTTGGCCCAAAAAAAAATCTAGCCCAAATCGAAACCTCAAAAGCCTTCGCCCGTGATCTTCTAACCGAATACGACATTCCTGCGTGTCCTGAATACCGGACTTTTTCATCTATGGATGGAGTGTTACCGTTCCTTCAATCTCTCGGTGAAAATTATGTGGTGAAATACGATGGTTTGGCTGGCGGTAAGGGCGTTAAAGTGGCCGGTGACCATCTGCGATCTCATAACGAAGCAACAGAATATTGCCAGTCTTTGGTAGATCGGGGGGGCAAATTTATCATTGAAGAAAAACTTGTTGGTCAAGAATTTTCCCTTATGAGTTTTTGCGATGGAAACAATCTAAAACATATGCCTGCGGTCCAAGACCACAAGCGCGCCTACGAAGGGGATATTGGTCCTAATACTGGTGGCATGGGAACCTACTCGGACGCCAATCATTCTCTTCCGTTTTTAAATGAAGAAGATATCAATATAGCTCACAGCATTAATATTGCCACGGCTAATGCTTTGAAAGATAAATTTGGTGAAGGCTACAAAGGTGTGCTTTATGGTGGATTTATTGCCACAGGAACCGGTGTAAAACTAATCGAATATAATGCGCGGCTTGGTGATCCAGAAGCCATGAATGTATTGCCTTTGCTTGATTCGTGTTTTATCGACATCTGCAACGGAATTGTTGATGGTAATTTGAGTCGTGTAGATGTACAGTTTAAAGCTAAGGCCACCGTTTGTAAATACGCTGTTCCTAAGGGTTATCCCGATAAGCCTATCCGTGGAGTCCCTATAGAAATCTCCGGTGTCCAAAACCCAGAACAACTATTTTACGCTTCCGTGGATGTTAAAGACGGACAATTCATACTTGCCGGTAGTCGTGCGGTAGCTGCCGTTGGAATTGCCGATAATATTTCAAGCGCAGAAGAGATTGCGGAAAAGAATATATCTGCTATTAAAGGTCCGCTTTTTCATCGAACAGACATCGGGACAAATAAACTGATCCAAAACAAATTAGATCATATGTTATCATTGCAATGATCAGGCTTGGCGTTCTTGGGTCGACCAGGGGAACAGATTTAGAGGCTATTCTAAGCGCTATAAAAAATAAAAGGCTTTCTGCAGAGGTGTCTGTTGTTATTTCGAATCGGGAAAACGCTTATATCTTGGCGCGCGCAAAAAACCATAATGTGCCTTCGTTTTTCATTTCTCACAAAGATACGTCTCGCGAAGAATTTGACAAAGATGTGACTACTATATTAAAACAATACAATGTGGAATTAGTCTTGTTGATCGGTTTTATGCGCATACTGTCTGCTGAATTTTGTCAGGCGTGGCGTGATCGCGTACTCAATGTGCATCCTTCTCTCTTACCAAAATACGCTGGCGGCATGGATATGAATGTTCATGAAGAAGTTCTAAAAAATGGCGACCATGAAACTGGTTGTACAATCCATCTTGTCACAGAAACCGTTGATGGCGGTCCTATTCTAGTTCAAAAGCGTTGTGTGGTTGAAACAGGCGAAACCATTGCAACGCTTAAATCAAAAGTCCAGGCTTTAGAGGGAGGAGCTTTTATCGAAGCCATACAATTGATCCAAAATAATCAATATGTTAGATAATCCACCCCTAAACCAAAATCCAATACAAATAAGGCGAGCTATTATATCTGTTTATGATAAAACTGGGGTCGTTGAATTGGCCCGCTCATTAAACAGTCTGGACGTGGAACTTCTTACCACCGGCGGCACGGCTAAAACACTCCGAGCTGCTAACATTACATTAACGGATGTGAGCGATTATACTCAATTCCCTGAAATTATGAATGGTCGCGTTAAAACTATTAATCCGTTGATAGAAGGTGGTATTCTTGGGCTCCGGGATCAACACGCCACCGATGCAAGCGCAAATAATATTAAATGGATTGATTTGGTGGTCTGCAATCTCTATCCGTTTTCTAAAACTATTTTGCAAGAGCATTGCGACCTTGCGCTGGCGCTTGAAAATATAGATATTGGTGGGCCCACCATGATTCGTTCGGCTGCAAAAAACACTGGTTGGGTCTGTGTCGTTATAGATCCAAAGGATTATTCTACAATCGCTAATGAATTAAAATCCTCCGGTGAAATTTCATTTGAAACACGACAACAGTTTTCAGCGAAAGCATTCGGTCATACTGCCCAGTACGATACCCTTATTCATAATTACTTAAAGAACGACGCCCTTTCAGAAGACTTTTCTCTGACCTATATCAAACATTCTCAAATGCGTTATGGGGAAAATCCACACCAACAGGCGGCTGCATATCAGGTGCCTGAAGATCAATCAAAAAACATCCTTAATGCTAAAATTCATCAAGGAAAACAATTGTCTTATAATAATATAATGGATGCGGATGGTGCCTTGGCTTGCGTAAGGGAGTTTGATGAGCCTGCTTGCGTGGTCGTAAAACATTCCAATCCCTGCGGTGTGGCCACCGGCGAAGATCTGTTGGATGTTTATACAAGGGCTTTCAATGCTGATTCATTGTCAGCTTTCGGTGGAATTATTGCTTTCAACCGCATCTGCACCAAGGAAGTAGCCCAAGCCATCACGTCCGTGTTTGTAGAAATTGTGTTGGCTCCAGATTTTGAACTTGAAGCGCTGGAAATATTTAAGAAAAAGAAAAATCTCCGCGTCCTGGAAATTGGCCCATTCGGGAAACGAACACCTAAACTAGAAGTCAGGAACGTGGCTGGCGGTCTAATTGTTCAAGACACGGACACCAAAAACTTAACGAGCGAACACTTTCAAGCCGTTACAAAAGTAAAGCCTTCAAAAAAAGATATTGAAACGGCGCTATTCACTTGGAAGGTTCTTCGCCACGCCAAGTCCAACGGGATCCTAATCGCCAAAGACAATACCACAGTAGGCCTTGGCGCTGGTCAGGTAAGCCGTGTAGATGCCGTCCACATGGCATTACGAAAAGGCGGAAAAAACGTAAAAGGTGGAGTATTAGCCTCGGACGCATTCTTCCCATTTCGGGATAGCATTGACGCCATCAAGGACTCTGGTATCAAGGTGGTAATCCAGCCAGGAGGCTCCATTCGCGATCAGGAAGTGATCGCCGCTTGTAATGAACACGACATTGCCATGATTTTTACTGGGACACGATGTTTCAAACATTGATCGTGGGGGAGGTTAATACCGAGGTACGCTCGGGTCCACCTGCATAGACCAAGCATCAATTCCGCCCTCTAGGTTGGTGACGTCGTACCCCAGCGTTTCTAAATATTGGCAAACCTGTGCTGACCGAACACCTGTATGACATATAACAATAATTGGTTTTTCTTTGTCTATTTCTTCGTGTCGTACCGGGAGCATTCCCATGGGTATATGTACGTGCGGCTCAATGTTTGCAAATTGAACTTCGTGCGGTTCTCTAACATCAAGTAAGGTGAAAGAAAAAAACTTATCAACTCTTTTTTTTAGTTCTGTTACATCTATTTCTTTCATATTAAACAATTTCCTTAACCTTGTGAAGTTTTCTTACATTCTGATAATAAACTTCTGAATAATCTTATGAAAACAAAACTTATTCTTTTAATCGGCATTTTTCTTTTTTCTAGCTGCGCATCCAATGGTGCGGAACGAAAACCCATGAAACCTAGAAATTTTATTTCTGATGAAGAAATTCAAGAGCTAGAGACCGCACAAACAGCAATGGATGTGGTTGAATTAGCCCGCCCTGCTTGGCTTAGGGCAAAGGGGCTTGTTATAACTGTTTACCTTAACGGTATTCATATGGGCGGCGAAGAACAACTTGATAATATTTCGGTTTATTCAATTAAAGAGCTTCGTTTTTTAACGCCCTCTGAAGCAACCACCCTTTATGGTACGGGCGCCGGATTTGGCGGTACCATTGATATTAAATCTCGCTAGGAATTACTTCTGGGCAATCGGTAATTATTCCTTCCACTTTTTTTTCTATAAAGAATTTCATCCCCGCTCGAGAATTCACCGTCCAAACGTTTATCCCTAATTTATATCTTTGCGCATATTGTATTAGGTCCGCTGTTACTAGGTCTGACCTGGGATGAATATAGTTCGGGCGCGCAAAAGAGATTAGACCCACAACCTTAGTATCTTTAAATAACAGCCCTGTTTCAATAGAGCTGTCTATGCTCTTAACAATTCGCAGCACTATTGGGTTGAAGCTTGAAATAATCACATCATTCTGAATCTTAAGTTTTTTAATAATTTTTATTACCTCAACTGGCGTAGACCAATCTATCGGCTTTCTGGTTTTAATTTCTATATTAACCAAAGATTCTTCTGGTAGTTCAATCAGGATGCTTTCCAAAGTGGGAATTTTTTCTTCTACGTTGGGCCAATTTGCGGCAGCATTAATGGGCTCCAATTCAGATAGGGTTTTTTGGTCTATATATCCGCTACCATCTGTTTCTCTTTCCAGATCAAAATTGTGTGTACATACAATTTTTCTATCTTTTGTCCGCAACACATCAATTTCTACCGAACTCAGCCCCGCGTCAAGCGCTGCGCGAAATCCCTGAAGTGTGTTTTCTGGGGCATGATGTAAAAGGCCTCGGTGACCATACCAACTTAAATCATTATCAATCTTGCGTTTGTTATTTTTCCCGGAACCAAAAACCATCCAAAGAACAAACCAAAAAACAGATAAGAATAAAATAAAAACGTTTTTGCCTCTTTAGTTTCGGTTCGTCGATTTATATACAAGCTTTTCTATAATCATTGTATTAATTTAATCTTCAGCCTAAATATATTCATGCCCGAGCTACCCGAAGTACATACTGTAACAAATTTTATTCGCCCGTTTCTTCTAAACAAAAGAATTCGTTCGGTACGTTCTTTAAACAACTATAATAAAGTTTTTGCGACACATTCTGCTTCGCAAATTAACAAGCTTATGTCTAATCAAAAAATAAAGCGTGTGTGGCGACGTGGAAAATTTATAGTATTAGATCTTGATTCTGGTCATTTGCTATTTCATCTTAGAATGACCGGAAGAATACAGCCAAAGATATTGAAAAATGATAATAGAAAACACTTTACAGCTAGAATCAGGCTTACCAACAATACAAGCGTGTATTTTAAAGACTACAGAAAATTTGGACGACTATATTTTTATCGAGACCTAACTCCAATTGAAGACCGTCTTGGCCCAGAGCCGCTATCCAATACTTTCGATAAAGAATATTTGATTAATCAAGCGCATTCTAAAAAACGAATGATAAAGCCCCTTTTATTAGACCAGTCGTTTATTGCCGGTTTAGGGAACATATACGTAGATGAATCTTTATGGTTGTCAAAAATTCATCCAAAAAAACCAGCTTTTAAAATCAGTTCCCAAAAATTAACGGCCCTGCACTCCGCAATCCAATCTGTCCTTAATCAGGCTATCGAACACAAGGGGACAACAATAATCAATTTTGTGTATGGGGAAAATTTATCCGGTGATTTTAAAGAAAAATTGAGTGTTTTTTCTCGGGCGGGTAAGCCGTGCCTCCGCTGTAAAACGAATATAAAAAAAACATATGTGGATCAGCGGGGAACGCATTTCTGTCCTCGGTGTCAACGTAAATAGGAATGGTCTTGGTGTTTGTCTGTGAATTAAAAATTTAATGTAGTGATTATATGCATCAGTCCTTCAATTATTCCATTTAAATACTGTAAAATCCCTACAACATGCTAGACCGTTTATAATGATTTTAGCCCTTGCTGTTTTTTCTGTTGTTGTTGTAATTACCCTGTTTATCCTTGATACAAATCGCGATCAGGTAATTAACAGTCGTATTGCGACATATTTACAGCCATTTTCCGCAGAAACAGTTGTTAAGCACGACTATGCGGTGCGGCCTGAAACCGTCTGGAAGGTTCTAACCCGCCTCTCAAATTACAACTGTTGGTTCCCTGGCATATTACGATTGATGCCGCTTATTCAGACCGATCGTTATGTTCATCGATATTCTTTTGATCAATTTAATTTTATGCCGGGTGCGTTTTTGCGTATTCGGCCATTTAGTTTATCACCAACATACATGGGTCGCATCATGGCTATAGAAAACAATAAACAACTGGCCCTGGAAATGCGTTACAGTCCTGTACATAAAGAAATTGTTGTTTTTAATCTTGATAAAACATCCAAAGGAACATCTGTTACCTGCCGTAGATCAAGTAGGGGGCTTTTCTCGTGGATGACGCTGTGGGGGTTCACAAACACAAAATCAAAAATTCTTGATAATTTGGGATATTTTATTCCGGATGAAATTGATGATAAGAAAGAGGCTAAAACAACGGAACAAGATTCCGGCCCGCAATACAGCCGGGAGGCTATCATCGCCCGGGCTGTTCAGGCTGGGCTTGAAGACAACATGGATTTAATTAACGCAATACCTGATAAGCCAACGCGCGGGATGGCAAAAGCGTTACTCATACAAACAAAGCGCAAGGGCGGGGACATGCCAGACCGTTTTATTAAGGCTCTGGACGAAGAACCTGTCAAGGGCGAAGCGTTGGGTTCTACTGGTGGTTCCCCTGTCTCTGGTTCAGGCGCCGGTCTACCATCTTTTGCTAACACAGATGATTTAGTTGCTTTTGTTGTAAACAAGGCTTTAGATGGTGAAGAAGATCCTATTAACGCCATCGATGATAAACCCACACGCGGGAAAGCCAAGGCCATGATGGTTAAAATTAAACGGGGGTCTGTTGAGCGCCCACCCATGCCAGACGACATCCCCACCGTAAGCCCTGCTTCTGCGCCCACCGCAGATCAAGGCAGTGAGAAAAACGAGCCCGAAGACGCCCTAATAGCGCGGCTGGTCGAGGCTGGGGTCGATGGAAACATGGATGAAATTAATGCCCTAGAAAGTAGGGTTTTACGTGGGAAAATTAAGGCCGCGGTTATTAAAGCCAAGCGGGCTTCTGCCTAATAATTTTTATTTTAATTAACTCGATATTGAAACTGAAAAATACCATTTGTTTTATCTACGGGATGAATAGCTTCAAAAACCAAATTCATTTCTTTTACGGCGCCTGTAAACAGGCTCACCCCAGACCCAAACACGTTGGGGTGGGGTGTTATATAGAGGTGCGTTAAATAAGAAGCAAAGCGCGCATTTGTTTTTCCGCCACCCGCAATAAAACATTTTGCTTTATCAATCTTTTCCAGTGTCTTTGGAGGACTATCATCTCGGCCCATCACAATAATTTCTCTGTTTTTAAGTTCACTATTAATACAATTAAAAGTATTAGACCCCATAATTACCGGCCATCCCATTGTTTGTTTTTTAAATAAAGAAAGGTCTTTTGACCACTTAATTGTTTCCTGCGAATGTCGAGCAATAAAACCGTCTTGAGTCACGGCTGCAATTAGAATTACATCCACAGTTAATCAACAAATGTGCCGGCGGCAACAAAGGTAAGTTCTTTTGGTTTAATATGTTTTTTGATTGTTTTGTTAACCTTATCTAACGAGATGTTATTAATAATTTCTGGGTATTTATCTAGATGTTCTATTTTTTCTCCTTGTTCTGCGTTTGACAATATGCGCCCGGCAAGGCCACCTGTAGAATCTAAGCCTACTTGATAGGTCCCAGTAATTGTCGTTTTTTTTGCGTTCAATTCGTTTTCTGTAATGCCCTTATTATACCATTTGCTTATTTGATTTTGCGTCATCTCCCTCCCCTTTTCCAAAAGGGCTGGTGCAAACGTTGCCCAGGTGCTCCAATACCCGTCACTGCCAAAATTTGTTCCCAAAACTGAGGAGCCAATACCATAGGTTAGGCCCGCTTCGTCTCGAACGGTTTGCATCAAGCGCGCAGAAAAATTTCCCCCCAACACATAAACAGCCATTCTTAGGGGATAGTAGTCTTTGTGCTGCCGATCAATCCCAATTGCTTGTCCTAAGTACATGTCTATGCTTTGCTTGTCTGAGATTGGTATTCTACGTTCTTTAGGCTTTACGGGCCTTGCCTTTAAATTCAACTGATATGGTTTTTTTGCGCCATCTTTCCATCCACTAAATTGCTCTTTTAATAAAGCATTAATTGTGTTGGGGCTTACGTCACCGGCGGCAGAAAAATTGAAGCCTCCAAGCCCGTAGGTTTTCTTGTGTAGGGCTCTTATTTCTTTTGTGCTAACTGATGATACGAGTTCAATTTTTGTATTGGTTGTATGCGCATAGTTCGGGTGGTGTGGTGGATATAGGTCTCTTAATAAGCCAATCATGGCTTGTTTTTTTGTGTCTTCTTTTGTGCGCTCTAAATTGCCAATCAGCCGTTTTTTAAGCGTAGAAAGTTCTTCGTCCGAAAACAACGGCTCGCGTAACTGTTCAGCAAGTAAACAAAGGACCGTCTCCAAGTCGTTTTTTAAACAATATCCAGTAAACTGAAGATGGTGGGCTGTAGTAAAAAAATTGATTTCTGCGCCAACAGATTCCAGCGTGTCGCTAACTTCAAATTTATCTTTATTGTTTGTTCCTTTATCTAACATGCCCGATGTTAGAGAGCTGATTTCACGATTCTTCTTGGGGCTATATAACGCGCCACAGAGAAGGCTTCCTGCAAACGTTATCACGTCTTTTGCGCCTGTCGGCATTACAAAGGTTGACAGGCCCGCTTCAGGTTCGTCAACAACAATTTTTTCACTAAAATAGTTGTTCATATTACAGCAAATTAGTCTTGGGGTATAAACCAGCCTATGGTGCTTTGGTCTTCGATTAAATATTTTTCAGCAACACGCTGAACGTCTTTTCTGGATACTTTTTTTATATGATCCATAAATGTGGAATAAAACGTCCAATCACCAATGGCTATGGCCTCATTTAAGGCGCTTGCTACAGCGTAGGATCCGTCGCGGCTAAATGCAACATTCGCGTTTATTTGGGCTTTGGCCCTGTTTAGTTCTTTTTGCTTTATCCCTTCTTTAATTATTTGCTTGTATTCTTGTAAGACGATCTCTTCAACAGAGTTGTGATCTGTCTCCGGGGTGAGAAAAACATAAGAAATAAACATGCCACAATCTTTAAATGGAAAATCATACATAAACAACGACGTGGCCAGGCCTGGGTCAACAATTCGCTTATATAGCTTGCTTACTTTTCCCTCGGTAAGAATTTTTCCTAAGACTTGAAGCGCATAGGTGTCTTTATTGAGACCCTCTGGTGTTTTGTGCCCTATTCCAACAATGCCGGTTTGTCCCCCTCGTTTTACTATAATTCTTCTTGGGCCTTCTTGCTCTGGTTCCTCCGTATACATTGCAGGAATTGCGTGTTGGCTACTGGGGTGTACACCAAAATGTTTTTTTATTAGTGCTAGCGCTCGTTTTTTTTCAAAATCTCCAATGACCGTTACGGTCGCGTTGTTTGGCCAATAATACATATTATAAAACTCTTGTAATCTTTTTGTAGAAACGTTTTCAATGTCTGAACGCCAACCAATAGTAGAATGATGATATGGGTGAGCTTGATATGCTGTTGCCCAGATATTTTTATCTAAAACATCGAAGGGGCTGTTTTCACCGCGCTCAAACTCGTTCCTCACAACTGTCATTTCTGGTTGCCGGTCCTCATCTTTTAAAAATGCGTGGCGCATACGATCTGCTTCTATTGCTATGGCGCGTTCAAGGTGTTCGCTTGGAACAACCTCAAAATAATTTGTGCGGTCGTTCCACGTTGTTGCGTTGATTTGTGCTCCAATATTTTGCAACTCTGACCAAATTGCTGTGTTCTTTTCTTTATTAAATTTTTTAGAGCCTTTAAACATTAGATGTTCAAGAAGGTGTGTTGCGCCGGTATAGCCAATGGCCTCATTTCTTGACCCCACGTGATATGTAACCATAAAGGTCGCGACGGGGGCTGAGTGATCTTCAAGCGTTAAAATGCGCAGGTTGTTTGATTCAAGGTGATATTCCTCAATCCCCCCTGATGTTTTTATAAACTTAAATCCGGGTTCTTTTTTTTTATTTTTTTGGGACATACAAATCTGTTATGGTTCCGGTGAAAACTTCCGCGGCTGCGGAAATGGTCTCGCTTATTGTGGGGTGCGGATGTACGGTTAAGGCAATGTCTTCCGCGTCCGCCCCCATTTCTATTGCCAGTGCGCCTTCTGCTATTAAGTCCCCAGCTCCGGGCCCAACAATTCCAACGCCTAATATTCTCTGGGTGTTTGAATCAAACAAAATTTTTGTTTTTCCTTCTCCAGCGCTTAGAATGGCCGCTTTCCCGCTTGCAGCCCATGGAAATTCTCCTGCTTTATATGAAACATCCATTTTTTTCGCTTCCTTTTCTGTCAACCCTGCCCAAGCGACCTCTGGGTCAGTATACACCACGTTTGGGATTGCCGCTACATCAAATACGGCCGCTTTTCCAGCGGCTACCTCTGCTGCGACCTTTCCTTCGTGTGAGGCTTTATGGGCCAGCATTGGGTGCCCAACAATATCTCCAATGGCAAATATTGTATCAACGGATGTTCGTTGATATTCATCTACGCTGACATAGCCATGGTCGTCTGTTGTAACATCTGTTTTTTCTAGATTTAATAAATCTTTATTTGGAGTGCGACCAACAGCAACTAGCACCGTATTAAATGTCTTAGTTGTGGTTCTTTCTTTGTTTTGAATTGATATTCTTAAAGCGTTTTTTCCTTTTACTTCAACTTTTTCCACCCTAGACGAGAGCAAAACTGTGATTCCTTGTCTTTCCAGTTTTTTCCGAAGCGGCTCAACAATATCAACATCTGCTGCGGGGATTAAGGTTTGCATAAGCTCAACAATCGTTACTTTAGTGCCAAGCGTAGCATATACTTGACCTAGTTCTAGTCCGATTGCTCCCCCGCCAATTACTAGCATTGTTTTTGGGATCTCTTTTAGTTCTAGTGCGGTCTTTGATGTCAGAACAGAGGGGTGATCCATTGGGACCCCAGGAATCCCTGACGAAACAGACCCAACGGCAATAATACATTTCTCGAAAGCAACGCTAGTTGTTGTTCCGTTGGCTGTTTTAACAGTTAGTTCTGTGTTAGAACTAAAGGCTGCGTTCCCCTCTAGCGTTTTGACTTTTCGGGCCCGAGCCATTTGGTCCAATCCCATAACCAGTCTTTTAACGGTTTTATCTTTTTGCCTTCGAAGTGCGCCTAAATCAATTTTTGGTTTTCCAAAGATCACACCTGCTTTTGACAGTTCTTTTGCTTCATTCATTGTTTTCGAAACGTGTAATAAGGCCTTAGAAGGAATACACCCGCGATTTAAACACACGCCCCCCAGCGTTGGGTCGCGATCGATCAATAAAACATTTTTTCCGAGATCAGCTAAGCGAAATGCTGCTGTATAACCGCCTGGTCCGGCGCCAATTACGACAAACTCGGTTTTTATCTTTTTAGCCACTTAACTATTATTTATAATTATCTGTTCTAGCCAGCGTTTCTGCGTATTTGTCGGTAAACCTTGCCGCCGCCACACCATCGATCACGCGGTGATCATATGACAATGAAAACGGTAGAATATATCTTGGGCGAGTGGTCTTGTTTTTGTGATCATAAACTTTTTTCCACCAACTCTCTGAAAGCCCTAAAATGGCCACTTGGGGCGGATTAATAATGGGTGTAAAAAACGTGCCGCCAATGCCACCAAGGCTTGAAATCGTAAAAGTGCCCCCTTTTAATTCGCTTGGTTTAAGTTTTTTGTCTCGAGCCCGCTGACTCAGGTCTTGGAGTTCAGCAGATATTTCGAAAATGTTTTTTTGATCTACGTCTCTTACCACAGGAACCATGAGGCCCGCTGGTGTGTCCACTGCAAAGCCAATATGAAAATAGTGTTTAAATATTAAGTTTTCTTCTCTGTGGTCAAGGGAGCTGTTAAATGCTGGCATTTCCTTAAGAAGATCTGCCGCTGCTTTCATAAAAAATGGCAAGAAGGTTACTTTTTGCCTTTTCGCCCTTGCGCCCTTGTTCAGTTTTTGCCTGTACGCATGAAGATCTGTAATATCTGCTTCGTCAAATTGTGTAACGTGTGGAATGGTTTGCCAGGACTGCTGCATCCGCCTGGCCGTTATACCCTTAATTTTTGTTAGCTTTTGTGTCTCAATTTTTCCCCATTGCGAAAAATCAATTTCTGTCCCGGGTCGACGAGGACCTTCGCTTGCCCCTTCCATTTTGTTTCTAATAAAACTATGTAAATCTTCTTTAGTTACACGTTCTTTTGGGCCTGTTCCTTTTATGCTTTGTAAATCGATCTTTAATTCGCGCGACAGGCGACGAACGCCGGGAGAGGCAAAAGCCCTATTGGTTTCTCGCTTAGCTTCTCTTGGCTTCTCTGGTTCTCTTCTTGCCTTTGTTTCGGCTACGGGTTTTCCTTTTTTTTCTTTTACTTTCTGTTTAGGTGCTTTTTTGGCGGTTGTTTCTAGGGTGATTAGAGGCTGTCCTGTTTCAACTGTGGCCCCAGGGGCAACCAATACTTTTTTTACTTTTCCCCCAGCTTCTGCCGGTATTTCCATTGACGCTTTTTCTGATTCAAGAACAAGAATTATATCATCGGTTTTTATTGTTTTTCCAGGAAAAACCAAAACCTCGCTTACTTCAGCAGTATCAATTCCTTCTCCAAGGTCTGGTAATAATATTTCCTTAATCATTGTTCACACCTATACTGTGATCGGGCTCGGCTTTTCTGGGTTTAGCTTATATTTTTTCATCACTTGGTCTACCGTGGACATTTTTATTTGTCCATCAAGCGCCAACGCTCTTACTGCTGTTAAAACAATATAATACCGGTCTACCTCAAAAAAATGGCGCAGATTTTCCCTTGTGTCGCTTCGGCCAAAGCCGTCTGTGCCCAGGGCATAATATGGCCCGGGGACATAGGGGCCAATTTGTTCGGCCACCATTTTAACATAGTCTGAAACGGCTACCGTTGGAACGGCGTGTTTGCTCAAAGATTTTTCCAGGTGTGATTTTTTTTGCTTTGTGTCTGGATGTATTGTGTTCCACCTCTCTGTTTCCTCAGCCTCTCTCCGTAATTCACTAAAGCTCGTTACATTCCAGATTCCCGGCTCAATGTCCCAATCTTTTTTTAGTAACTTGGCTGCCGCCAACACTTCACCTAGAAGAGGGCCGCTGCCCAAGAGACGAATTGTTGGGTTTTTTGTGGTATGAATTTTATACAAACCCGCAATGATGTCCTCAGCAACGCCTTCTGGTTGTTTTGGGTGGACATAGTTCTCGTTCTCAACGGTAAGATAGTAGATAACGTCTTTTCCTTCTTCAAGCATTTCCTGCATTCCACGGTGAACAACGGTTGCTATTTCGTGGGCATATGCAAGATCATAGGCTTTTATGTTTGGTGTTGCCGCCGCGGCTAGGTGACTATGACCGTCTTGATGTTGTAGCCCCTCGCCGTTCAGCGTTGTTCTTCCTGCGGTGCCGCCCACAAGAAACCCGCGGACCCTCATATCGCTTGCTGCCCAAATAAAATCCCATACTCGTTGAAACCCAAACATAGAATAATAGATATAAAAGGGCAACATGTGTTGCCCGTGTGTGCTGTAGCTCATTCCAGCGGCAATAAAAGACGAAATTGAACCTGCCTCGTTGATTCCCTCTTCAAGAATTTGTCCGTCTTTTGCTTCTTTATAATACAAAAACTGATCGGAGTCTACAGGGTCATATAGTTGTCCTTGGTTTGAATAAATTCCAAGCTGCCGAAAAAGGGGATCCATGCCAAAGGTTCTGGCTTCATCGGGTATTATAGGAACTATCCGCTTTCCAATTTTTTTATCTTTTGTGAGTAGCGTAAGCAAGCGAACATAGGCCATCGTAGTAGAAATCTCTCGTTTGCCTGTCCCTTTCAAAAGCTCTTGAAACATAGAGAGGTCTGGAACTTTTATCGAAGGCGCCTTGTCTTCTCGCGCGGGGAGAGACCCTCCCAGTTTTTTTCTGCAATTTTTCAAGTATTTATATTCTTTACTTTTCTTCTCAAAGCGATAAAAAGGTGCTTTCATTGCATCCTCGTCACCTAAAGGAATATTGAATCGGTCTCTAAATTTCAGCAGTTCTTTCTCGTTAAGCTTTTTCTGCTGATGAGTAATGTTCCTGCCTTCTCCGGCCTCCCCTAGACCATACCCCTTGACTGTCCGCGCTAAAATAACCGTCGGACGATTTTTATGATTAACGGCTTCATCATACGCGGCATATACTTTTGCGGGGTCGTGGCCTCCGGCCCGCAACTTTCCAAGTTCTTCATCTGTATAATCTTTTACCATTTCACTCAATTCAGAGTATTTACCAAAAAAATGTTTTCTTACAAGAGAGCCGCCCTCCACAACATATTTTAACAAGTCGCCATCTACTATTTCTTCAATACGTCGAAGAAGAACCTCGCCGTTTTTTTCCTCAAAAAGGGCGTCCCAATCCGAGCCCCAAATTACTTTTATTACGTTCCATCCCGCTCCGCGAAAGGCGCCCTCTAGTTCTTGAATAACTTTAGAGTTGCCGCGAACCGGACCATCTAAGCGCTGTAAATTACAATTCACAACAAAAATCAAATTATCAAGGCTCTCTCTAGATGCCAGCGTTAGGCCTCCAAGGGCTTCTGGTTCGTCCATTTCTCCGTCACCTAAAAATGCCCACACTTTTCTTCCAGTGTCTTTCAAAAGACCGCGATTGATCATGTATCGCATAAAACGCGCCTGATATACCGCCATTAATGGACCCAAACCCATGGACACTGTAGCAAACTGCCAAAATTTGGGCATTAACCACGGGTGGGGATAGGAAGAGAGGCCGTCTTTTGAAAGGTCTCTGCGAAATGCATGTAAATGTTCCTTGTTAAGATTTTGTTCTACATACGCCCGGGCATATATGCCGGGCGATGCGTGACCTTGAAAAAAAATGAGGTCTTTTCCTTTTGGGTGCTTGGGTCCTTTAAAATAGTGATTAAACCCAACCTCATATAGGGTGGCCGCTGACGCATAGGTTGAAATATGCCCCCCAATTCCTGGTGTTTCCTTGTTCGCTTTTGTGACCATGGCCATCGCGTTCCATCTTACCGTCGATTTTATTTTCCGCTCCATTTTGCGGTCACCCGGAAAATCCGGTTCTTCGCTAGGCAAAATAGTGTTCACAAAGGGCGTGTTCGTGTTGAAAGGCAGTCTTGCGCCTCTTGATTGTGCAAAGGAAATAAGGGCTTCAAGCAAAAAACCTGCTCTTTTGTTCCCGTGTTCTTCTAGGGCGTCTTCTATTGACTCTAACCACTCTTGAGTTTCTTGTGGATCAATGTCTTTGGTTTTTTCTCGCATCGTTTAATTTATCTTGTTAAAATAAAAATATAAATTACATTTTTTCTCGCTCACGGTCTCAGCTTTATCTTTGTTTCTCTGGCGCTTTAACTCCCTCGCACCGCTATTCCTTTTTTTTGAAGGTATTGCTTTGTTTTGCTACATACTGGCGCGCTTGTTTTGACGCTGATTGTTTTTTGTTCTTGTAACTGTATCTGGCGGGCCTGGTCCACAATTCTTATACCATCTTTCATTATTATTCGACTTTTTCTATCGATTGATATTATAATCTCTTTTTGATCGTTTTCTGTCAAAACAACCTTTTTGCTGAGTCCGTATTTTTTGGGGTCTAGCTTCATTTGTCTGTAATGCTTGTTGTCTCTATCGTTGGGCCACACCCGGTTCTCTTGCCCGCAGCCCCTGACGGCTGTGAAGCCATATCGTCTCTTCCTTGGTGCACAACAACAGCCCGACCAATCACATTGGTTTCTGCTGGTCCTCCAATCGACCACCTGTTGTGTTGATCTATAAGGATTAAAGTTCCTTTTCCGTTCTCATCAATGTTTATGTTTCCTATGTCTCCGCTATGAAACGGCGGTTCTCCCCATTTTCCGTGTTTCTCTTTTGTTGGGTTCCAATGCCCGCCAGAAGACGTTGCGTTTTCTGCGCTGCAATCTCCGATGCTGTGTAGATGAACCGCGGTTGGGCCTGGATCAGCACCCGTTAAGCTTATTTCCAGCTTTACTTTTCCTCTCTTCTCTGAAAAAACGGCTTGTCCAGCAACTGTGCTTTGACTTTTAGCTTCTATTTTCGCTTGCGCCCTTTTTCCCTGGCGAAGATCACAGCCAAACAAAAAAACGGTGGTGGCGACAAAGATCTTGTGTTGTGTTTTAATCAAGCCCGCTTATTCCTTCAATTAATTTTAGCGGGTTTGTAATCTTGTTTCCGCACCCATAAACTTTTAGCGAAACGCCGACATAGTGCCACAGCGCCGCAACAGGGGCAAGGGCTTCTGATATTGTCTTTGTTTCTTCTTTGTTGTTTCCAGGAAATCGCTCTGGCCCAACCGTAATTACTGTTTCGCCAGTTTTGTTCCTATAAATCTTTGACAGGTCGGGGAAGGTTGGCCTCTGCTTGTGGGGGGTTTCTGCTATAAGAAAACTTGTTCCAGATCTATTAATGTGCCCTTTTATCTTTATTATTCCTTCGTGTTTTTTTATTCTATCTATTATAATTAGCGTTTTGATCTTTTGCTTTTTTTTGTGTGCTAAAAACGCCTGTGGCGACAGGCTGGTTTTATGAAAATGTTCCGGCCATAAAATGACTCTATTTTCAAGTGTGTGTTTTTTATGCCCGAAAGAGCTGCTGTCGCTAACAACGTTAATTTGTTTTGCGAGCGCCTCGCTGCAGAAATATATTATCATTTTAGTGGTGACCTGGGGCCAAACAGCGCTGTTCCAATTCGCACCATTGTGCTGCCCTCTTCTATCCCAATTTCATAGTCTGCGCTCATGCCCATCGAAAGGTCTATAAGTTGGTTGTCGCCAAGCTCATAATTGATTTTATCTTTAATTTTTCTCAACAAAGAAAAGGCTCTTCGCGTTTCTTTTTCATCTTTTGATCGGGGGCCTAGCGTCATTAACCCCTTTACGCTAATGTTCTTTAGCGTTGTGCATAGAATCATGTCATCAATTTTATCTGGCCAAAATCCGTGCTTTTGTTCTTCTTTGCTTGTGTTAACCTCTAATAATATTGGCGTCGTTTTCCCCAGCGCTTTTGATCTTTTGTCTATTTTTTTTGCAAGCCTTGTGGAATCAACCGAGTCTACCGTGTCAAACAAATCTAGGCACTTGTTAACCTTGTTTGACTGCAGTGTTCCTATAAATCTTTTTGTAGCCATTGGCAGTCTTTCCAGGTTTTTAAATTTTATTTCTGCCTCTTGAATCCTATTCTCTCCAATATGTTTTATTCCTGCTTGGCAACACCGCCTAATTGTGTCTGAGGATCTCAACTTTGTGGCCGCTATAATAACAACGGGGCGGCCAAAGCCGCCCCGTTTAATTGCAAAGTCTATCTTTTTTTGTATTGTTTTCAGGCGCTCTGAAAAATTCACTCGACTTCTTTTTCTTCTTCAATTGAAATTTGGGCGCTGTCTTTTTCTGTCGCTGTTTCTTCGCTAAGAACTCGAGTAATGGTCGAGATGCTTGTTCCTTCGTCTAGCTTAACGAGCCGAACACCCTGTGTTACTCGACCAATTGATCGGATCGCACCAACCGGCTGGCGCATCAAAACGCCGGAATCGGTAATGACTATCAAATCGTCTGAATCCACAACTTCCATAATGTTTACCATTTTACCCGTTTTATCTGTGCACCGCATTGTTAATACGCCTTTTCCTCCACGTTTTTGGGTGCGATATTGAATAACATCTGTTCGTTTGCCATACCCTTTTTCTGTGGCAACTAAAATTGTTCCCTCTCTCTTAACAACGAGCATGCCAATAACACGATCATCTTTCGCGCTTAATCTAATGCCCTTTACTCCCATTGTTTTGCGTCCGCTTGCACGAATGTCGCTTTCCGAAAAACGAATTGATTTCCCAGCTCGTGTACCCAAAAGAATATCATGTTCTCCATTTGTAATTCGGGCCTCAATCAGCTTATCTCCTTCCCGAATTTCTATAGCATAAATGCCGCCTTTTCTTGGGTTCCCATAAGCAGAAAGGATTGTCTTTTTAACAATACCGTTTTGTGTGGCCATAACAATGTAATGGTTATCATCAAATTCTTTCACGCTAACAAAGGCCTCAACCTTTTCTCCTGGGTCGCATCCAATCAAATTTACAACCGCCCGGCCTCTCGTCGCGCGGCCGCCCTGTGGAATATCATAAACCTTAAGCCAATAACACTTTCCGCGATCGGTAAAAAAGAGCATATAATTATGTGTGTTTGCAATAAAAAGGTGTTCTACAAAATCTTCATCTTTGCTCATGGCGCCCTGTACCCCACGCCCACCGCGGTGCTGTGTTCTATATGTGTTGAGCGCCGTTCTTTTAATATATCCCTGGTGCGTAATTGTTAACACAACCTCTTCTTCAGCAATCATGTCTTCCATAGAAAATTCGGTTGAAACGGGGATTATTTCTGTTCTTCGTTCGTCTCCATATTGATCTCTTATTTCTAAAAGGCCCGTCTTAACAATGTCCATTCGTTGGGCTTTGCTTTCTAAAATTCCTTTCAGGTGTGCGATTGTTTTAACTGTTTCTTTATATTCTGAAACAACCTTATCAACCTCTAGGCCTGTAAGTTTTTGGAGTCGCATTTCCAAAATGGACTGTGATTGAATTTCCGAAAGACTAAAGCCTTTCATTAGTCCTTCTTTTGCTTTTGCGGGATCTTTGCTGCCGCGGATAACGGCAATTACTTCTTCTATGTTGTCAAGCGCCGTTTTGAGCCCTTCTAGAATATGTGCTCTTGCCTCGGCTTCTTTTAGTTCGTGTTGTGTGCGACGCACAACAATCTCGTGACGAAAGTCCACAAAATGTGTTAGAATTTCTTTCAAGGGCATTATCTTTGGAACTCCGTTTACAAGCGCCAGCAAAATAATTCCAAACGTGTCTTGAAGCTGTGTGTGTTTATAGAGAAGATTTAAAACAACTTCGGGAACAGCGTCTCTCTTTGTTTCTATTACCACGCGAATGCCGTCTTTATCTGACTCGTCTCTGAGGTCGGAAATCCCTACAATTTTTTTCTGTTGAACCAGGTCTGCTATTTTCTCTACTAAGTTTGCTTTGTTCGTTTGGTATGTCACCTCAGTAATAACAATACTGTTTTTACCTTTTTTGCTCGTCTCAATGTGCGCCCTTGCTCGCATTTTTATTTTTCCGCGCCCTGTTTCATAGGCCAGTTTAAGTCCGTCTATTCCCATTACGTGGCCTGCGGTTGGAAAGTCTGGGCCTTTAATGTGTTCCATCAGTCCATCTGTGGTTATTTCTTCATTGTCAATTAGCGCCACCAGGCCGTTAATGGTTTCTACTAGGTTGTGTGGTGGAATTTTAGTTGCCATGCCCACCGCGATGCCCTCTGATCCGTTTATCATTAGTGCGGGTACGGCCGTTGGCAGGACGGCGGGCTCTTTTAGTGTTTCATCAAAGTTTAATCCCCAGTCAACCGTGTCTTTGTCTAGGTCTTTTAACATTTCTCCGGTGAGTTTTGTCATTCTTGATTCTGTATATCGCATTGCCGCCGCGTTGTCGCCATCAATAGAACCAAAGTTTCCTTGACCATCCACAAGTTCATACCGCATAGAAAAGTCTTGGGCCATTCGAACTAACGCATCGTATACCGAGCTGTCTCCGTGTGGGTGGTATTTTCCCATAACGTCTCCGACAATGCGCGCGCATTTTTTAAATGGGCGGTTCCAGCTCGACCCTAGCTCGTTCATCCCATATAAAATTCTTCTGTGAACCGGTTTAAGCCCGTCTCGAACATCTGGAAGCGCCCGTGACACAATTACCGACATAGAATAGTTTAAGTAGCTTTCTCGCATTTCTTCCACAATGTCCCGCGGTAGCGTGTTGTCTCTGCTATAATCAACCATAAAAAATTTTCACTCCTTTATACGTCCAGATTAACTACAAACTTTGCGTTTTTTTGAATAAAGCTCCTGCGTGACTCTACGTCGTGTCCCATCAAATCTTGAAAGGTTTCTGCGGCCTCCACGGCGCTTTCTACCGTAACCCGCATAAGGGTTCGGCGCTCTGGATCCATTGTGGTTTCCCACAGCTGCCCTGGGTTCATCTCCCCTAGTCCTTTATATCTTTGTATTCCAACTTTCGTGTTTTTGTTCGCTTTTTTCATCCGCTCTATCATAAGGTCTCGTTCATTATCATCAAAGGCATATGCTTCTTTTTTTCCCTGAGATATCCGATACAAGGGGGGTAAGGCCAAATATAAATAGCCACCGTCTATTATTTCCTTCATTTTCCGATAAAAAAAAGTTAAAAGAAGCGTTCGAATATGAGACCCGTCAACATCTGCGTCTGTCATAATAATTATTTTGTGATAGCGGATCTTTCCAACGTCAAAGTCTCCTGCAGATTTTTCTCCGCTTTCATCTTCAGACCCACCAAAACCCGTGCCAAGCGCTGTAATAATGGACTGTATTTCATTGTTCGAAAGAAGTTTATCAATTCTTGCTTTTTCAGAATTAATCACCTTGCCCCTAAGAGGAAGGATCGCCTGTGTCCTTCGGTCTCTTCCTTGCTTTGCAGAGCCCCCGGCAGAGTCTCCTTCAACTAAATAAAGTTCGCAGAAATTCGGGTCTTTGTTTGAACAGTCGGCCAGTTTTCCCGGCAAGGAAGATCCCCCAAGCGCACTTTTTCTTCTGATAAGTTCTCGCGCTTTTCTTGCCGCGCTCCTGCTTCTAGCCGCTAATAAGGCCTTCTCTATAATGCGTCGTCCAATTGAAGGGTTTTGCTCAAGGAAATCCAAAATTCCTTCATATACAATAGTGTCAACAATTCCTTTTACTTCTCCATTGCCCAGCTTTGTTTTTGTTTGTCCCTCAAATTGTGGTTCTGCCACCCTTACGCTTAGAATTGCTGTTAGGCCCTCTCTAAAATCTTCTCCTGAAAGCGTTACTTTTTCGTTTTTCTTCGCTTTAATCAAATTGTTTTTTGTTGCATGATTGTTCATGGCCCGCGTCAACGCAGACCGAAAGCCTGACAGGTGCGTTCCCCCTTCAATGGTGTTGATGTTGTTAACAAAAGTAAGGATTGTGTCATTATATGTTGTTCCATATCTCATCGCCACATCAACAGGAACCTCTCCGTTTAATTTGTTAACCGTAATAATTTTATTGTGGAGGGGGTTGTTTTGTTCGTCTAAATATTTTACAAAATCACTTAGTCCTCCCTTAAAATTAAACTGGTCTGTTTCGCCGTCTTCTGTTCTTTCATCCTTTAAAACAATTTCCAGCCCGGTGTTTAAATATGCAAGTTCGCGCAGTCTTTCCGCAATGATATTATATTCGAAGTCTGTTGTTTGAAAAATCGTTGTGTCTGGGTAAAAACAAACCTTTGTTCCCGTTTTTTTCGCTTTTCCGGTTACAGACAATTTGTTTTGTGGGTCACCGATTTTATAATCTTGGCGGTAAATTTTTCCTTCTCGTCTTACTTCTACCCACAACCACTCCGAAAGGGCGTTCACAACAGAAACCCCAACCCCATGAAGCCCTCCGGACACCTTATAGGAGCCCTTGTCAAATTTTCCTCCGGCGTGAAGGACGGTCATGACGACCTCTACTGCTGGTTTTTTTTCTTCCTTATGTATGTCTACTGGAATTCCGCGGCCATTGTCTTCAACGGTAATGGATCCGTTTTGATTAAGCGTTACCACAACCTTATCACAATAGCCCACCATTGCCTCGTCTATTGAATTGTCTACAACTTCATAAACAAGGTGGTGCAACCCTCTCCTTCCCACGTCTCCAATATACATGGCCGGCCGTTTTCGAACCGCCTCAAGCCCTTCTAAAACCTTAATGTTCTCTGCACTATAGCCAGTGTTAACCGTTGCCTCGCTCATATAAAACGAATTTCCTTTATTGTTTTTTTGCCGAGTTTACTGTTCAACTTCTCAATTATTTCTTTCTTCTTAAAAACAAGCTCCTGCCGCCAAGAAGAGTTTTCAACTTTAACCGTAAGCGTTCCATGCTCAACTTTTTCAGGGCTTGTGTTTTCTGCAATGTTTTTACCGACAACTTCGCCCCAAACTAACAGCGCCGTATTTTGTTTTACGCCCGTCTCGAGCCCAGATTTTCTTAAAAATATTTTTATTGCGGTTTTGAGTGCTTGCACAATTGTTATAAGCGTGTTCGATTGTTTTTTTTGTGCTTAATTTTTTTGTGTAACCCGTCGGGTCGTCTAAAGCTAATCATTCAAGCGAATAGGCATCAGCAACATTGTTAGGTTTGAATTTTCGTTTTGGGTTGCCGGATAAAAAAGCGCCGCGCTGATTGGTGTTTTGAGTTTAATAACCACTTGGTCGCCTTCAACGTGCGATAAAATGTCTTTTAAATAAGACGCGTTATATCCAATAACCAAATCGTCTCCGTTGAAATTTCCTTTGATTTCTTCTTGTGCTTTTGAAGACTTCTCGGGGTCCTCGGTTGTTATTTGAATTCTATCTTTTGTAAGTCGAATCGCAATTTGGTGGGTTGCTCTGTTGGAAAAAATTGAAACTCGTCGCACTGCAGATAATAATTGGCTTTTATCAACGGTGAGCTCTTTGTCGTTGTCCTTAGGGATAACGCTTTCAAAGTCCGGAAATCTTTCATCAATTATGCGCGAAAAATACATATCAGATCCAAAGGCAGCCGTTACATGGTTTGCGCCCATCCAGAGTTGAATTGATTCTTCTCCTTCTAAAACCCCAGACAATAAATTTAAAAACTTTCTTGGCACAATAATGTCTCCTGTGTACTCATCGGCTTTGTAGTCGTTGCGGTTATAACACACAAGCCTATGGCCATCTGTCGCAACTGCGGTCAGGTTGTCTTTGTTAAAACGAAAAAGTACACCGGTTAGGGCTGGTTTTAACTCGTCCCGGCTTACGGCAAAAGACGTCTTCTTTATCATGTCTCTTAGTGCCTCCATAGAAAGGCCCGTTTCTTTACGGTTGTCAATCTCGGGAACTGCCGGAAATTCTTCCGCTGGCTTTCCCATAATATCATACGCGCCAACATCCGTTACCATTTCAACTTTGTTGTTTGTATTTGCGCTTAGCGTAATTCTAGTGTCCTCTGGTGATTCGTTTGTTATGTCTAATAACGTTTGGTGCGGAATTGCGACACTTCCTGGGGTTTCTATGCTTGCTGGTAGGTTTGCAATAATGGTTATTTCTAAATCCGTTGTCCTAAGCACTGTCTCTGTTTCTTGTGCGTCAAAAAGGACACTGTTTAAAATTGGTAAGGTGGATCGCGTGGGTGTTGCTTTAGAAAGTTTTTGAAGAGCGGCTTGGAGCTCTGTTTTCGAGGTTGAAATTTTCATGATTCTTCCAAAGAATAAATGTGGATTTAATGGAAAATTTGTATGTTAAATAGTTAAACGACATTACCGAAACTAGTGTGTTTTAACAAGGCTTTTTCCGTCAGGAAACACGGATTTATAATTATTATAAAAGACTAAACATTAAAGATATTATTTATTATGGTGTGGAAAAAGAACAAGAAAACGAGAAGACATCTGCCGAAGACCAAACAGATATGACATTTAAAGAAGAAAGGTCATCAGGGACTTGATGTGGAAAACTATAATGTTTCTGTGGAAAAAGAAGGAGTTTTGCTATAAAAAGATTTTTAGAGGGTCTGTTTTCTTTGGAAAATTTTGTTGTGGATATTGTTGTTGAAAACCGCTAAAAATTTTAATTAAAAACGTTAATATAAAAGTTTTTACTAGCCCGATCCACCCAGGCATTAAACCAGTCGCTTTTCTTTTTGTTTAAAGCAAGTGTCTCTACCTGGTTCCAGTGTTTAGTTAGGCTTGGTCTCCCCCCAGGCCTTGTTGCTTCTATCCATAACAAATGATATCCGTATTCAGAACGAACTGGACCAGCGCACTCATTAGGAACAATTTGACCAATCACGGCTCCAAACTCTTGAATGGGATAATTGTTTGGGTCAATCCACCCAAGGCTTCCTCCCGCGGTATTTGTTTGGTCGTCCATAGAGTGAGCCTTAGCCATAGATATGAACCCTGGCAAGGAGGACGAAGAATCTTTTAGGGAAATTGATTTGTTATAAGCAAGCGTTTCGTCTTCATCTGTGAGAGGAGGGCTTAGCAATATGTGGCGGACCTTTATTTTTTCTCCCAGAATTTCTTGGGTTTCGATTATATGATACCCAAACTCCGTTTTAATCGGGAGACTGATTTCGCCCGGGCTAAGTGTAAATGCTGTAGCCTCGAACTCAGTAACAAGGTTGCCGCGACGAACAAAACCAAGGGACCCTCCACTGTTTTTTGAGCCAGGGTCTTGTGAATATTGAGAGGCGAGAGACTCAAAGGTTTCTTTTCCTTCTAAAATGTTTTTTCGGAGCTCGGTTAAAAGACTTATCGTTTTGTTTATCTGGGCCTCGCTGGGCTCTATTTTTGTGAGAAGATGACGCATTTTTACTGTTGTGGGAAAGGCTGGGATACTGTCTTTATATAATTTAAAAAACTCTTGAACGTCCTTTTTGTTTACAGATATTTTTCCAATAAGCTCGCGCTGATATTGTTGTGTTATCATCATGTCCTTTATTTCATACCAATATTCTCTACGAAAAGACCGAAGCGGCTGCCCCAGCGCTTTTTCTGCGGCCTCTTCTCCCCCTGCCTGTGCAATAATATTGTTAACTTGATCGTCCAGGGAGCGATCAACGTCTTTGTCTTTTACCTCGACAGAGTCGAGCTCGGCCATTATCAAAACAATTTTGCGATTAATAATTGATTTTATAATTTCTTTTTTTAGGGCCTGGATTTCAGCAACGTCCGTTTGGGGGTTTAGTTGGCGTTGGAAAATTGCCATGGCCAGTGTTTGGTTTATGTCGCTTTTTAAAATTGTTTTATCGCCAACAATTGCCGCAAGGCCGTCAATGTCCTGTAAGTGGGCGCCTTCTTTTGTTGTGAGGGGCTCATCGGCAGACGTGTTGGCTTCGATTGTTTGTGAAAAAGAAAAAGAAAGGAAAAACACACAACAAACAAAAAAGGTCGCGGGCCGAGAGGCCCCCAACGCACAAAAGCCCGAAAAGCTGGAGCGACGAACAAAAGTATCAAGTAAAATGGGCTTAGCCATAATTAAAATTACAAAGAGAAGGCCTGTGAAAACAATTTACCAAATTTTTGAGCAAAAGAGAGGCTCTCTTCAAGAGAGCTAACGCTAAAGGAAATTTTCATCTGGTCTTTTTCTCCAGCGTCAATTTGGTGTGGGCACAAAAAATCTTTTAAGGCCTCTTTGAGCTCTACAACAAATTGTTTTGGTTCTAAATCGTCCGGGGGCCCCGAAAGGTAAAAAGAAGCTGAGGAAGAAGAAATTTTACATTTTTTAATTGGGCCAGAGCAAAGCAAACACTGAATCAAAGATGTTTTGATAAGATTTTTTGTAACAGCGGGGATTGGTCCAAAGCGATCGCGAAGCTCTTCGCAGACACGGTCTAGTTGTTCAACAGATTGGGTTTCAGAAATTTTTTGGTAAAAGGAAAGACGGTCTTGGACGCGAGGCATGTAGTCGCGGTCAAGATGGGCAGGCCCAGAAAAGACAACCGAAGGTTTTTCCCCTTTATAGGAACCCTCAGAGGGGCGCTTGTCGAGGACAGATTCTGCCAGCATTTTATTGTAAAGCACAAAGCCGACCTTTGAAATTTGGCCGCTTTGTTCGTAGCCAAAAAGATTGCCGGCCCCGCGAAGCTCCAGGTCTTTCATGGAAACATTATACCCCGAACCAAGGGAAGTATAATATTCAATTGTTTTGAGCCGATCATGGGCATCAGGCGGCAACTGTAAGTCTCGAGGAACACAAAGATAGCAATAGGCGCGACGATCACCGCGACCAACACGCCCACGAATTTGGTAAAGTTGAGAAAGGCCAAATTTGTGGGCGCCATTTATAATTATTGTGTTCGCGTTGGGAACATCAAGGCCAGACTCAACAATGGTTGTGCACAACAAAACATCAATTTTTCCATCAAAAAAAGATAAAACAGTTTTTTCTAAAACCCGGCTATTCATCTTGCCGTGGCCAACAGCAATGTTGGCGCTAGGCAGGGCCGCCTCTAATTTGTCATAATAAAAAGGGAGACTGTTTATGTCGTTGTGAAGGAAATAAACCTGCCCACCACGATGAAGTTCTTTTTTAATTGCACCGATTAAAAATGGCCAGTCAAAATATTTGACATGCGTTCGAATGGGACGGCGGTTAAAAGGGGGTGTTTCAATTTTAGAAGTGTCTCGCACCCCAACTAAAGACTGTTGAAGCGTTCTTGGAATTGGGGTTGCCGTTAACGTTAGAATGTCAATATGGTTTTTTATTTTTCGGATTGTCTCTTTTTGTTTTACGCCGAAGCGATGCTCTTCATCAACAACCAACAACCCAAGATTGTGGGTGGGAACGTCTTTGCTTAGCAAGCGATGGGTCCCGACCAGGACGTCTATTTTATTTTGGTGCAAGCTTTCTATAATGGTTAGCTGTTGCTTTTTTGTTCGAAACCGAGAAAGAAGCTCGACGTTTACGCCCAGCGGGGTCAGCCGGTTTTTACATGTAATGTAGTGTTGATCGGACAAAACAGTTGTGGGCGCTAAAAAAAACACAGTTTTGCCTGAAATTACTGCTCGCATGGCGGCACGTACG
>Ga0209228_1000259_pt1 | contig 27625 bp, 24 predicted proteins | sample METZYME_3_150m_FD_187547 | JGI IMG/M metagenome (GOLD analysis project Ga0209228, IMG submission 187547) | Marine microbial communities from oxygen minimum zone in mesopelagic equatorial Pacific - METZYME_3_150m (SPAdes) (version 2) | ecosystem: Environmental > Aquatic > Marine > Oceanic...
CCTTCGCTCGACAAAGTACTGGTCTACGAGGCCACTTACCTCGACAACGTGTTCCACATCATCCTCACACCTGGTCTGTGGGCATTCAACATGCTAGAGGCCTGGACCCGGGGCAGTGTCTGGACTGGCACGGGGAAGGTGCTGGGGGATTGGGAGGATCTCGAGCCGCGCAAGGAATACGCGCACCAGATAACTGGAGCATATTACTCGGCTAGGCTGGGTGTGCTCGAGCACATGGATTCAATGCGGAGATCGGGGGCCTGCCTCATCTGGCGAGACATTGGTCCCGAATACTGGGCGCCAGTAGGAGTCTGGCTGATTAGAGAGACCGTTCGCGAGGCGATGAAGCGGGCTCCGAGGCAGTTTGACTCACTCAAACACGCCATCGACTATGTCGCTCCTAGGGTATCGGCCCCTGACGACTTGCGTAACAGTTGGTTCGTCAAAAGGGGACGGCAGATGCGATTGGACTCATTCGCCTGATTACCGTGACTTCTTCAGGAATCCGCCTACAATCTCGCTCTCAGCCTTAACCAACTGCTCTGCCACTGTTGACTTGGATAGACCCAGTTTTGAGGCCAGTCCCCTGATTGAGATTTTCTTCGGGACCTCATACCAACCATGTCGGTGAGCGATTTTGATAATCCTATGCTGCTGTAGGGTAGGGCCTTTCTGGACTAGTCCCTCAGAGGGCTTCGCCGTTGTGATTCTCTCTACTGGTATTGCCTCCCTGATTGCGTTCAGGAATGATACCATCGAAGCCTGTCTACCTGCTACTTGAACGACTAGACCACTGGAGGTGAAGTTGGTGCCAGCCAATAGAGTCAAATCTCTGGAACAGAAGAATTTTCCAATCGTGTCCGAATCGAAGTCTAGTACGACGAGATGATGGGTTAGGTAGTCCGAAGTCCACTCTTCGAGAATCTCGACGACCGTTATACCACCTATGCGGAATCCTGGTTCTGGACACCCCCCGTCCACGGTTATGCACTCACACATCACACGTATCCTACCGTCGATTTGGTCAAGAGTTCCGCGGTAATCCCAACTCACAGCCCGTAGGGCTGCTTGCGCCCTCATATCGTGCTCGATTGAAGGAATGGCGCACTCGACTCTGACTGCCCTCACTTCACGCCCCTCCGCTAGCGAGTAACTCGATGAGGTTATGAAAATACTTCACAGGTGCTCAATGGTAGTCAGTTTCTCCTTCGGCGTACCCTTTCCTCGTTTTCCACGATTGCCTGGGCGACCTCGGGAGAGTAGCCTAGGTCCGATAGGTCCCTGACCTGCTTCTCTACTGCAGGAGGGTCAAGAGGGGTCTCAGATTGCATTGCATCGTCGACAGCCCATGTCTGGTCTGCGAACCCGAGCCTGCCTCGTCCACGCTGTGCCGTCAGAACCATTCCTGCGATCATAAGAACCGTTGCGCTGCCGATGATCAGCATCATGAAGGCGTTACTGCGCAGAGTGTGCAATATCTTGCCAGAAACGTAATCGTCTTCGAGTGAATCCATGCACCCGTCGCCATCGATATCACTGTCCGAAGAAGAATCCCAATTAATCAATCCCAATGGGCAACTGTCGCTAGTGTCAGGAACTCCATCTCCATCGTCGTCCCAGTCCTCGGTCTCATCGTCGCATCCGTCTCTGTCGTAGTCAGAGTTGAGTGAAATACTAGTTGGACATTGATCCTCGGCGTCAAGAACGCCGTCACCGTCGTCATCGAAGTCTACTGAATCCTCGCAGCCGTCAGAGTCGTAGTCGGATGCGAGAGTCGAGACCCAATCCGAGGCAGGGTCGTCCTCGCAGTTGTCGAAGGCCGACTCGATGCCATCATTATCGAGATCGTTGTCCTCGGTATTGTCGTCACAACCGTCACCGTCGGCATCGATGTGTGATTGAGGTGATGTCGAGCTGCGGATGCAGTCGTCGGACCAATCAGATAGTCCGTCACCGTCGTCGTCATTGTCCTCGAAATCGTCGTGGCAGCCGTCCGAGTCCCAATCATTGAGCGGTGTGGATATCCATCCCAACATACCGCGTGGACATTGGTCAGTCTCATCGAGCACGCCATCGTTGTCGATATCCATGTCCTCTGCAACGTCGTGACAGCCGTCTGAGTCGTAGTCACTGGCTGGCTCAGAGAACCACACCGTCATACCGACCGGGCACAGGTCGTCGACGTCGAGAATCTGGTCATTGTCATCATCATCATCCTCCTGGAGGTCATGACAACCGTCGGAGTCATGGTCAAACAGGGCGTTGGTCCACCACACCACACCTTCGGGGCAACTGTCCTCCGTGTCTGGATATGGGTCATTGTCGTCGTTGTCGTCCTCATCGGCGTCACGGCAGCCATCACCATCGTGATCTTCAGCGAAGGCGCCCCAGTACTGCGCCCCATTGGGACACAAATCCAGATAGTTCTCGACGCCATCACCATCAGTGTCGGGGTCCTCGTGAAGGTCGTCGCAGCCGTCGCCGTCTAGATCTACATGTTCACCCATGTATCCGGACGGACAAGAGTCGTACTCATCGGGATAGTCATCATTGTCGTCGTTCAGGTCCTCAGTGGCGTCACGGCAACCGTCGGAGTCGTGGTCGGTGTCAACTTCGGATGTCCAACCCGAATCGCCGAACTGGCAGTCATCCTCGTAGTCGAGTACGCCATCGCCGTCATCATCATTCCAATCGGCTTGGTTAACGAGGTTAACGAGGACTGTCTTGCTGGTTGTAGCCTCAGTCTTGGTGGATGAGGTGACACTGACTGTTAGTTGGAAACTCTGATCCTCGTTGACGTGCTGTAATCCAGGGGCGCGCAGGAACAGATCCAAGTCATTCATAGTCCCCTCAATGAGAGTGGTCGTTGTCTGGTAAGACTTTGAGAAACCGACGCTGATGAACCAGTCCTCGGGGGCTTCTGAGACTTCGGTGATGACTATGTCGCTGCCTCCTGGTACCTTGATTCCATGCAGTATCATCTCCACGTTGGTGGAATCACCAGGTTGTAGTGTGATTACATTGGACTGATCTGGAACTAGTTCAATCGCCATGTTGTACACGTTCTCGGACCACATACAGACATCCCACTTGTCTGCTGAGGAGCTGTCATCCGAGCAGTCCGGGGTCGTCCAGATGATATCTCGGTTGGGCCAGTCGAAGTTGACGATGGGTTGCGAACTGCTGTCTAGTCCGGTGCCGAAAACACCCATCAGATTGTCATTGCTGGTCGCGATAATGCGAGTATTGATGACTCCGTAGGCCTGCTCAAGTGTCCTTCCTAGTGGCATCTGTCCATCCTCATCAAACTGAGGCGCCTGTATGCGGGTCCAGCGCAGCTCTATCCTGCTTTTCTCACCGTCAGTATCTGGCGTAGACTCGAACCAAGTGATGTGAATTGAGTTGTCATTGTCGAAATCGACGCGGGGGTTTGAGCCCCATGTCATGTCAGAACCAATGACAGCTGAGTCAGACACCACTGCCACTTGATTCATGTCGAGACCGTCGGCCTCGCCATCGAGCACTCCGGCTCGGTCGAGATCGATTTGCATGTAGTGCAGTTGCGACGGGCCGACCTTGCTTGGTATGGTCGAGCGTCCGTCAACCCAGACCACGTGGATATTGCCATTGTCACCGACATTGACATCGGGACTGGAACTCCACCCATGGCCGTTGGTCAGTCGGGTGTCGTTGACCAGCACGAAGTGGCCAATAGTTCCCCATCCACTGCCGTCATCCTGCCAGACGTAATCCAGTGACGGGCCGATGTCCTCGACGTATTGCCCGGTATCGGGGTCGATTGAGGTGGCGGAATCTCCGGGATGCCAAGTGGAGCGTGGGTTGTTGAGTATAGAATAGGGGTTGAGAACTGTGAGGAAGGTTTCTGTCGAACCTGTTCCCGTCGTCAGGGTGATGATTGACTGGACGAGTGCTTGCATCTCTTCGGAGTAATTAGCAAGTGGGACGATAACATCGTCTATCCAAGCCGCGTCACTGCCGACACTGACACTGCCGTCCTTCACATAGGTCCACTTCAGCGTGTGCTGACCGAGTGAGACTGGGGTCGAGAAGTTACCACTCTGCGAGCCTGACCACTGTGCGAGTTGTACGCCATCGATGGAGAAGGTCAGGAAGTCAAAGTTGGCCTCGGATGAGACGTTGTAGGCGAAGCTGACAGTCCCATTCGACATCACTCCTGTGAACTCAAGGTTCGTACTGTCGCTGTCGGATATATCACCCGAACGAGCTGAGTAGACTCCAGATATGGGGGTCGAGGGGGGATTAGAAGAGGAGGTGTTGACGTAGGAGTAGTCGGCGGACACCGATGTGCCGCCGTCTCCGTACGAGTCGTTCAGGTAGATTGTGTAGTTCCCTGCACCGGTTAAGCTCACCAGCACTCCGTTGTAGTAATTGTAGACAGAGCTGCTGTTGAACGAGGCCACGGTCCCATCGGGTAGGACGATGTCCATGCTGAATTCCGATGCCCAGTTGTCAACGGTCACAGTGAGATCGACAGTCTCTCCAGCCGGATGCGTGTAGTTGCAGGAGACGGAGTAGAACGATGGGTTGCCCGTGGTACCGCCGATGTCGCATAGGTTCGCCTGCGAGTAGACGTTGCCGTTGTTGGCTGCTTCGACGTGCCACGTGTTGTATGAGGTCCCTGATACTCCCCATCCATTGGTAAGGTAGCCGGATTCGAAGTCGCCCTCGAAGTTGGCCATGTTATCGGTCGGGTAGAGGAACATGTCGCCTCCGGCGTCCGTGGTGTTGACCGCGGAGTCGTCACAGGTCCTGTCCTGAATGCCAGTGGAGTTGCCCGCGCACTGTACGAGATCCATCATGTGCGAGCGCACGTGGGTATCATTGCCAAATGTTGGCGAGTTGGGGCCATAAGACAGGGTGCCAGCCACGGCTATTGGAATGATTCCTGCACTGACGCAGGCGTCATGGGCCTCACTGATGCTTTGGTAGTCATCTGGCTCCTGAGACTGCTGATTGGCTCCGCTGCCAGAGCCGCCGTACGGGCCCTCATCCGCGACTGGGATGATGAGTTTGGTCGCGTTGGGGTTCCATTGGTGGTCAAGTGCCGTAGCAGGATTACCGGGGGTTATTCCAGAGTTATCGCGCCATGACAAGCATGCCCAAGTTGAACCTGGGCCCCACATCTCACTGTTGTAGCCCCAATCCGTTGGAATAGACAAGGACGAGTTGTTGTACATCACCGCACCAAGAGATCGAATGCCTCCAGTAGTGTCAGACACATTCTGGCCAAGTGAGGTGTTTCTTGGACCCTCAGAGCCACTGCCACCGGTTATGTAGCCATCTTCGCAGTTCTTGTGTGAAGAGGCGTAGGACATCTGCCCACTGAGGGCGTAAAGTGTCTCTAGTACTGTTATGCTCGCCTGCTCAAGCAAGGGCTTGACGCCTTGGAAGTACTCGCCGCTGGTCAGGTTACCGCCATAGAAAACGGCGCACATGTCCTCCCACTCGGTGGTCATCGAACCAGAGGAGTCGATCAGACCTACGTACTCAATTAGGCTACCACGGGTGTCCTCCCAAACCACAATTACCGTGTTGTTTGCACCCATCGAAATAGCAGGGTTGCCCTTGAAACCAAGAGCGGGGGTGATGATTGAATTGTTGATCATGACGTCGAAAGTGCCTGATGAGTCGTAGGTCAGCATGGTGTAGTAAATCAGTGGTGTACCGAAGTACAGCATCTGCGGATCGTAGGTGTCGACCCAGACCACGTGGGCGCCGTCGTAGGAATCGATAGCGATGTCCGGGTCGCTGCGAACACCAGTGCCGTCAGCAACCGTATACGATACTAGTGTCATGTTGGCGGTGTCACCGGCGTCGCCGTCGAGGTCGTCCAGCGACGGGTCTAGCAAGACATAGAGAATCTCGAGATCAGTTATCGCCCAGACAATGTGGACTCGACTATTTGAGTCAATTACTAGAGAAGGGCTCGAGACTGCGGTGGAATTATTTGCCCCAATCAGAGTGTTGGAAATTAGAACAGTGTCGATGCCATTGGTTGCGATGAGTGCGTACTGTAGCAGCGGCTGCGAGCCATTCTCAATCCACACCAAATGGACCCTGTTGAGATCATCCATAACGCCGGTGACCTCGACCGGATTTGATGTGTTGAGATTGGACATGATGGTCTGCGTTGCTGTGTTGTTGAGTGTGTTGTTGGCCGTGTCCTGACGACTCTCGACTGGTTCGAGGAACGAGAGATTGGTCGACATTGAGGGTGCGAATAAGGAGGCCATCATCACGAATGATAGGAACAGCGTAAGCTGCTTCTTCCGTGTACTCTCGTATCTAACATGCCTAGTCGGCCGGTTGTATCTGTCTTGGGCGGGCTGTCGAACCATGCTTGGCCAAAGTCAGAAGTACCCATAGTAGGGTCGCCGGACAGGTCCGACAAAGCACGATTCCAGAGTTTTTTCAGGACTGCAGGGCCTCGATGCGCTCCTCGTGGATTTGCTCCCACGGGAATTGGCCGTCCTCTGTGGGACTACGACCGAAGTGACCGCCTGAGGCAGTTACGAGGTAAATGGGGCGCTTCAAGTCGAGATCACTAATCATACCAGCTGGCCTCCAGTCGAACACATTCAAGATCCTGTTGGACAGTTCCAGATCGGAGATGGTGCCGGTTCCGAACGTGTTTGCGAGTAGACCGATTGGTTCGGCCTTCCCTATGGCGTAGGAGACTTGAATCTCGCATCGATCCGCTAGGCCCGCTGCTACCACGTGCTTGGCTGCCCATCGAGCATTGTACGCAGCCGAACGGTCGACCTTTGACGGGTCCTTGCCACTGAACGCCCCGCCGCCGTGCTTCCCTCCGCCGTAGGTGTCAACGATGATTTTGCGGCCAGTTAGGCCCGCGTCTGAGTAGGGCCCGCCGGGGTCGGGGAACGAGCCGGTGCCGTTGACGATTAGTTTGGATTGGTCGAATCCCTCTAGCCAGCACTCAGGAATTGCATGCTTGACTACCTGTTCCCACACCGTGTCCCGGATGAACTCCCTCTGGGCGTTCTCTCCTTCAATGGAGGGTCCCCCTGCATCCTTTGCATGTTGCACCGCGATGACGATAGTATCCACAGTCTCCGGATAGTGCCCCCCATCTCCCTCCTCTATCCTCTTACTGTCCAGCCTCACTGAAACCTGGCTCTTACCATCGGGGCGCATCCAAGGAACCTCTCCAGTCTGTTGAATCATGTCCAGCCTGCGGGTCAGCCTCTGCGATAGTGCAGCTGCGATTGGGAAGTACCGACCTCTGAGTTCTTCGGTATTCTCGGTCTCGTTGCAGGCATATCCGAACATTATGCCCTGATCTCCGGCCCCTTGGGAAAGATCTGCTTGAAATTTTGGGAGTACGCCCTGGCTGATGTACTGCGATTGAGTGGTGATGTAAGTGTGGACCTTGCACAACTCGTCTGAGGTTGCATCCATGCCAATAGAGTGGTCGGTGTACCCTATCGAGGCTGCAGTATCGCGTGCGATGGTTTCGTAGTCGGGGGCCGAGCCGTTCAGGCTGACCTCGCCTGCGAGCACTATCGCGGCCTCCCCCTCCCTGCCCTTGACCAGCGTCTCAACTGCGACCCTCGCCTCCGAATCTATGCTCAGGCAGGCATCGAGGATGGCATCCGAGATGGCATCGCAGAGCTTGTCCGGGTGGCCTGCAGCAACCGATTCCGCGGTGGTGATAGGAGCAAGCCAGTCAGACATACCCCAATTGCGAGCGCTGCCCCTTGATGAAGGCGGCGACCGCAGTAGCGAAAGCGGGTTCCGGTGTCCGAGACTCATGAGCAGCGTTGAGACAGAAATTATCTGGGCTGGTTCTAGATCTCGAGCAGAGGCTCTGATGGCTGCTGTTTCACCAGATGATCCCGGGACTTTTGAGGCCGATATAGTGGAAGTCGGTGGGAGTGTCGAACTGCGCATTCGAGTTGTCGGTGAAGAGCTCAAGACGGTGCGTTCCACGATAGACGATTTGTTGGCATGCCTTGCTGCAGCCGAGTCCAGCCTCGATGTCAGCGATTGAGTTTGAGTGCTTTCGCAGCGCTCCTGCCAGTATCAACTGCGGCGTCACTCAGGTGATATTCCGAAATGATGTGGCAGCCGGCCAAGGCAATTCCATGGTCGAGGAATGCTAAGCCGTCGACTCTCTCGGCACGAGAGCATGGGTGGAGCATGATTGAGGTCGTCGAACGGCGTGCTGCGGCCATGTTTCTCCAACCAGAGCAGCGTGAGTCGAGGAATTCCTTGATGTCTTGAAGGGCCTCTGGACCGTCGCCGGTTAGACTGACTGCATGCAGAATGGTACAAGCGCTTGAATCGGCGCCCTCTGGAATTCTATCTTCGGCAGTGGCATCAATCGCGATGATGCCCCTGTTCGCATCGAACAGTCCTGAGTATGGTCTCATCGGCTTGCCTTCTAAGGCGACATCTAGCGCAGCTGATCTTTGCTCAGTGCAGCGCCTCAGTTCCGATGTGTCTAGGCCGGCGCTCTCCAGTAAACGAGAGGCCTCAGAAGGTGGGACTGCTAGAATCACCTCGTCGCACTCAATGTCATTACCCGAGATGCGCACTGATGCAAGCTTACCGTCAGGCCCGAGAACGAGTGCTTCTGCGGAACTGCCGACATCGAGCATCACATCCATCTGGTTGGTAGACACAATCAGACGTCCCACCAGACTCGACCACCCTCCTCTAGGTATTACAAATTCTGGAATCTTAATCACCTCAGCATCCATTGACATCGTCGCTAGGGCAGTCAGTGCCTGACTCGCATCGCTATCGATAGCCAATATCTCCCTGTTGTTCCACCTCGAACCCAGAACCCTTGGGGCCCGCAACTTCCTGAGTAACTGATTCAATGGCCCTTTGCGTCGCATCAGATGAAGTCCGGGATCGAGTATCCAGCTGCCCGAATCACGCATCCTAACGCGGCCACCGAGGGTGTCCTTCGACTCGACCAGTAAGACGGTGGAACCATCGGCGGCGAGCTGCACGGCTGCCGCTAGACCCGCGACTCCTCCTCCAATAACGATGCTGCGCATCCTTGAACCACGATGAGGATGGTAAAATGTCGTTTCGGACCATTCAAGGCGGGGCTGCCACACGTCGTAGCGTGGCCGGACTGCCTCACGACCGCTCCGATCTGTTGTGGTCTGGCGGCGAGCCCACGTCTCTTTTCCTAGATTCCATCGATAGATGGGTCGATGCGATGGTGGCTGACGAGCATGGAGGGGGAACGGGTCCCAACCGGCTCGTCGAGGCGAGTATCACTGGGAAAGCCGTGGGACTCCTATGTGGGAAACCTATCGCTGACAGATTGCTTGAAAGGCACTTCCCTGAATGCTCAGCTAGGTGGAGTATCAGCGAAGGAGGCTCTGTTAGAGAGGGCGATACGGTGGTCGTTATACGCGGACCAGCGGATGATATTTTGAAACTTGAACGAGTCCTGCTAAACCTACTCGGCAGACTGTCGGGGATAGCCACAAACACTGCCAAGTGGGCTGCGGCTGCACATCCTATCCTAGTCGCGGCGACTCGAAAAACTGAATGGGGGCTTCTGGACAAGTGGGCGGTTCTCAGTGGTGGTGGTTTGACTCACAGGCTTGACCGTAGCGATGCATTGATGCTCAAGGAGAATGACTTCGCTGCGATGGCTGAGGGTGACGAGGATGATATTGGTGCCATCCAGCGCTTAGTCTCATCAATCGACATGGCCGAACATGCGGCCTTCACCGTCATTGAGGTGCAGAGTGTAGAACAGTCAGTCGCAGCAGCAGCGGCGTGGAACGCCTTGCAAAACACTCGTGGTGGTAACGAAAATCTGGTGCTTCTGCTTGACAATATGGGTGTGACGGGAGCCGGTGATGTTCAGCGCGCCCTTTCCAAGGAGGGTTTGCGCCAGTGTTGCATTCTAGAGGGCTCCGGCGGGGTCTTCTTTGAGTCCTTAGGCGATTGGTCCGAAAGTGGGGTCGATCTTGTCTCATCGAGTGCCCTCAACAGGGGCATCACCCCACTTGACATGTCGATGTTGATAGAGGGAGGTGTGTGATGGGGGAGATTTCTGATAGTCACCCAAGGCGGGCTTCTCTTCTGGCTCGCCAGAGTTTGGTTGATGCGGCCGCCGAGGGTCTGCTTGCAGACTCGGCGATGATAGCCCACGGCAGAGGTGAAGCCTTTGACTATCTGCTCGGTGAGACTACCTCTGACTCAGCCATGGAGGCTATCCGAGAAGTCGCAGCCAGACTATTGGCTGCTGAACACCCAGTCATCTCGGTAAATGGGAACACAGTGGTGTTGGCAGGTGAGGAACTGATTCGGGTCGCTGCAGTAGTGGGATGCCCCATCGAGGTCAACTTGTACTACCGTACACCTGAGAGGGTAATGGGGCTTCTTGGTAGGCTGTCGGAGCAGCGTGATGTGGTGGCCGCCGATGTACCCCCTAGAGGTTGGAAGGGGAATTGGCAGGAAGCAGTTGGCTCGGTCGTCCTGTTGGGTGACTCAGCCAAGCACAACATACCTGGCCTTGATGGTCCACGAGCTAAGTGCTGTCGAGAAGGTATAGGACAGGCCGACGTCGTCCTAGTCCCACTCGAGGATGGGGACAGGTGCGAGGCTTTGGTTGCCGCTGGTAAACAGGTGCTAGTAGTCGACCTCAATCCACTCTCACGCACATCGAGGATGGCAACGGTGACCATAGTTGACGAGGTCTCCAGAGCCTCCTCGGGACTCCTCAGTGAGATTATTTTAGGGGACTGCGAGCCAAGCCAGTGGAACAATACAGCTGCTCTTAACGCAGCTCTCGGTATCATCTCAGATGCATCTGTCGATACATAATCAGACGGATGAGTATTGTTTCTGCAGCAGTTCTCTACAGCGCTCGGCGATGGCTTCTCCTACCTCACTGGTACTGGCTGCCCCTCCAAGGTCGTAGGTAACTACGCCGCCTTCTGAGAGATGAGATGAGACGGCAGAATCTAGGATGTCGGCGCACATAATGGCGTCAGGGTCATCATGGCGTGCACCAAGGTTGTCAAACATCAGTTGGACTGATGAAATTGCTGCAATCGGGTTAACCTTACCCTGTCCAGCATACTTTGGTGAAGAGCCGTGAACCGGCTCGAATAGCATGTGCTTGTCACCTATGTTGGCGCTCGCTGCCATGCCCATACCGCCCTGTAGCACGGAGGCCAAATCGGTGGCGATGTCGCCGAACATGTTCGGTAGTACAACTACGTCCAAGTCCTCTGGGTCCCGGACCAACCACATAGTGAAGGCGTCAATGAAAGCCTTCGTTGTCTCGATGCCCTCGTACTCCTTGTCAATCTCATCGAAAATCCTCCTGAATAGTCTGCAGCCGCGCAGGACGTTGCTCTTGTCTACACAGGTGACTCGTTGAGGCGCATGCAACTGGCTCTCTCTGCGCTTGGCCAGCTCGAAAGCGAATCTGATGACGCGTTCGCTGCCATGACGTGATATAGGACGTGGGTCCCATGAGACCTCCCCCTCTAGACCTGGAAATTCAGGTTGATCGATAGGCTTGTCCTTTGTTCCAACTGCGGCTTGGGCCGAACGTCGCAGAAGACTGTGATACAACCCCTCTGTGTTTTCTCTAATCAGCACCATGTCAACCAAATCTGGGTCCCAGATGTCGGTGTGTTCTCCGTGCACCTTATGCTGGACTCCGTGGTAGAGTTTGACCGGTCTGATGTTAGCATAGAGGCCTAGGCCAGAGCGCAGCCCGAGGATAACCTGACCCCCAGCCATATCGCCATTCGGCATTGTGGCCCCAGGCCATCCAATGGCTCCAAGGAAGATTGCATCAGTGTTGTCACGACAGTGCTCAAATGAACCTTCAGGCCACTCTTCGCCCGTCTCTAGGAAATATTGTCCGCCACAAGGAATCTCAGTGATATCAAAGGACATTGGACTGTGCTTCTCAAACACCTCGATGATCCGTCTAGCCTCTGCTGTGACCTCACGTCCCGTGCCGTCGCCGGGAAGGATTGTCAGACGATACCCGCTCACGACTGGGGCACTTGCTTTTCATTCATCAACCCAACCCACAGAACTCCTTCCCTAGTTGAAGCGATACTTGATAGACGGTCAATGCGAACAGGTGAAGCATGGACCATCCGCAGGACGATGGAAGTGGAAGCCCACGAATAGATGTCAGGTCATTACCTGACTCGGTTGCGAGGCTGTGGGAGACTATGCTCAGGCTGGATCCGTCTTGGGACCTATCTGAATGGCTGGACAAGTGTGCTACGGACGAGCTTGAATTAGTCGAGGGTCATTTGGGTCGCGAGCGCCTGCGGTTGGAGCAGCGACTACACCGCATCGAGACCCTAGTGAAGCGCCTGCGTCGTCAGCGTGAAGTCACTGAGAGGTCAACCTGGACCGATCCGAACCAGAGGAATCTCTTCGATGTGTACGAGAAGGATGTTTCCGACGTAGTCCCGGACAATGTCGACGATGAGGGGGTGGCCGCTGTCGATTACGGTTCACTTGATATTGATGATGACCCCCTACTAGCAATCGTTGCTGAACATGTCCTGAGCATCATTGAGGAGGCTTTGGAAGAAGGTTCTAATCAAGTCCACTTCGACAGCCTAGTGAACGAATTAGACGCTGTCGGCATTCGCGCTGATGAGATAGATGAGGCAGTCGCTTGGCTACTGCAGAGAAGGGCCATTACTGAGTTGGAACAGGACTCCTTTGGCCTCGACTTGTGATTGTAGTTAAGGGCCTCCAACGAGTAACCGTACCCTTCAAAGAAGGGTGTCATGTCGCATGCCCCGTAGTACCATGGCGAGCGATGCATCGGGATGGTACGCACGCCTCGACCATGTGTGTTCGGATCGTAGAGAGCAACTCTCAGGTTGGCTGGATTCGTGGGAAGAAGCAGTCACCCATGGAACGCCGATAGCCGCAACCATGCCCAACCACTGGCCCACACTCCCTGCCGGACTGCTCTCAGAGCCCGGAGCAGTTGTCGAGCACTTGCTCTCACGCTTAGAGGCAGTCAACGACGGTAGGTCTCCTAGAGGTGCCTATTCAACCCCCAGCAAGCTTGTCCATGCTGTCTTGGCAGACGAGTTAAAGAGTACTCGCAGCAAAATTAGCAAGAGTCCCCCCGCTACACTTTCACTAGCAGCGATGCCTCCTGGGTTTAGGGCATATGCCGAGCGCCTCAACGAGACTGTAAGGGACGGTCGCGACGAGCCAGATGATGAGGCGGTCAAAGCAGGTGAAAGAACCCGTTCAGGCATTCCCCTGCCCTTCGCGGACCCTGCCGTAGGAGGTGGTGTGGTGCCCAGCCGGGCTATCAGAATTCACGTCCTCCGGAGCGAGGGTTCCTCTCCGAGCGAGATTCGCGCAGACACCCTTAGACTGCTGCGTGGAATGCAGATGGTGGATTCCTCTGAAGTAGCTGTAGCCTGTACCAGAAAGAGGCTGCTTCTTACCCTAGCAAGAGTCGGTCTAGTCGATCTCGTTGGTGAAGGTGACGAGGCTAGAATTGGTCGGAGGGAGGCCGAGTTGATGCTCAAGAGTTGTGTCAGATGTGCTGACTCTCTACGCGGCGATTGGCCGTGGACTGAGGCTCCCCGATTGTTAGTCAGTAGGCCACCATGGTTGCGCATCAAGGATCGTTTTCGAGGTCATCCTGAGGGTAGTGAGTTGCGTAAGCGGCTATCAAAGTCGCTGCGTGGTACGGCCGAATCTGACGGCAGCCCAAGGTTTGCAGCCCTGCGTGGCAACGTGAATCTATACAGGCTGTTCTTAGAGCGTTCTATGAAATTGGTTCGAGAAGATGGTAGAATCCGCATGATTGTTCCTGACGCCCTTCTGCGCGAAAAGAGCAGCGTGGCTCTGCGTAAACTAATGGTGGAGAGTAATCAATGGGTGTCATCGTGGTCATTTCCAGAGCCCCAGAGAGTGTTTCCGGGCGCGTCCCAAGGAATCTTAGTTATTGGATTGACTATTGGTGGTAGCACCGATATGATGACTAGTTTCGGTCCACTTGAAATCCAGGATTTGTCAACTAGTTCGGGCTTGGATAGTCAGGCCCCATTCCTCGAGATGGAGCGTGGACCGTGGTCTGTATGGACCGATATGACTTGGGCCGTCCCTAGGATGCCGCGTGATAGTTACACTAGGAATGCCGTACTCAAAGCCATAGGAGATCTCGCTGACCAGCCCCGCTTGGGTGAGGAGGGTAACTGGCTCAATCCGACCGACAAGCCGATTCGTGTCAGGGTCGGTGAGATTGACCAGACGAATTGGTCAGCTGATATCAGTAACTGGGGCTTCGATACGCAAGGCGTCCCGTTCATCAGAGGTGCTCATTTTTGTCTTGAAGACGGTGAAGTCAGGATCAATCACCCTGCCTACGACATTGAAATCAAAGAGGGGTCCATCGAACGTTCTCAAGCACTGTGGGGGGGCCCCATTGAACCGCGAGGAGTTTCTAGGGTGGCATGCCAAGCCATCGTCAATGCCCGGAAGGAGCGTCGTCTACGTTGGGTGGTCGTCGCGCCGGACTGCGTTCTGGGTAACTCAGTGAATTTTCTGCAGCTTCCCGATGCTGTCCTGGACAGTCTCGCTGTAGAACACGGTAGCGTCGATCAGGGGCTGCTCTTCGTGGCTGCCCAGCTCAACTCGGAAGCCCTCGATTTGTGGTCGAGGGCGTGGGCAGCGAATAACAATGTGAACAATTACGAGCTCGAGAGCTTGCCGTTGCCACCGCCCTCCACCGAGGGAGCCGTGAATTACGCTTTGAGGCAGTAAAGCGGAAGGTTGGCGTTAAATTGCCGGAATTAATTTTCCGTATTCCGGCATTAATGAAGTACATTCACCAAACAGACTATTATCCGAGGGTGACGTACGGTGAGCGTTCCATCGAGTAAGCGATGGTCTGTGAGGAACTAGAAATGGGTATACATCCGAAAATTGGGATCACAGGGCTGCCCCGTTCTGGAAAATCCGCGGTCCTAGACAAGGTCGTCAGCATGGTCGTTGATGAGCACAAAGCTGATTCCCGCAGTTCTACGTCTGGCCGGAAGGTGATAGGGGGCATGAGGACTGAGGCGATTATTGAGAATGGTGAGAGGGTCGGATACGCATGCATCGATATCGAGACTGGAGAAAGAGGGGTGATGGCGCACCGAGAGATAGACTCACGGAATCGAATCCTAGGCTACGGCATAGACCCAAGCGAGATTGACAGGATTGGTGTTCCGGCTATCAGGAACGCCGTGGGCAACTGCGAGATACTCGTCGTCGATGAGGTTGGCAAGTTCTCGGTCGAGAGCGAGGGTTTTGTGGAGGTGGTCAGAGCGGCGCTTGAGTATGATATGCCAACACTTCTGACTCTGCATAAGAAGAGTCGCCACCCGCTGCTACAGGACATTAGGAGGCGCGACGACGGTAGAATTCTTGAGGTGACTCCGGTCAATCGGGCTCTGCTCCCATACAAGATTCTCAAGCTTATACAACAATCGCCATGAATTGAGTGATGAAGTCAAGTTGATGCATGGGGAGCCGGGCTCGATGCTCAATGGATTCGGCTGCGAGTCGGGTTGAGAGAGTGCTAATCGGCTTCGCCATTCCCCTCTATCTACTGACTGCCCTGTCATTTGCCGAAGGCAGGATATCTTTGTTTTCAGACTCAGGCCCTGATGAGGACTCGTTTGGTGTGTTGTTTGGATTGCTTGCAGTCCTTTCGACTCTACTCTACGCCTACATCCGCAATCTTGGCTCGAAGCCGCACGGTTCTTCGCCGCTTGATGGAGTGTTTAGTCGAGAATCAGAAGAGGAGATGCTTGCCCGACTCAGAGAGGAACAGCAAGAGGCGGATGTCTCCAGCATGGGCTCAACTTGGGCCGAGATGGAGAAAGAGCATCTCGAACGTACTCTGGGCGAGGAGGAGTGACTATCGAAACCTTCACTCTGCGAGTGCATCACGGAAGAGTCGAGAACCATGAGTGAAGTACCCACTAATCTGCATTACACTGAGACCCACGAGTGGGTGAGGATTGAAGAAAACGTATTGTTTGTTGGAATAACCGACTTTGCCCAAGAAGCGTTGACCGAAGTCGTCTGGGTTGATCTAGCCGAGGTCGGCACCACAGTGCAGGCGTTGGGGGCCTGTGCCAGCGTCGAATCGGTCAAGTCAGTGAGTGAAATCAATTCCCCTGTAAGCGGTGAGATTATCAAATCGAATACTGCTCTCGAAGACAACCCTGAGATGATTAACGAGGATCCCTACGGTGACGGTTGGATTTTCAAACTCCGGCCTACTGATGTCTCGGATATTGGGGAATTGTTGGACGCTGCTGCGTACACCGCCCTAATCGGAGAATGATGATGTCTGACAGAGCGCTGTACATCTATGTGGATGGATCGTGCGAAGAGAACAGGAATGTCACCAGTAAGACTCCAGCAGGTTGGGGATTCTGCGTCATCACCGGAGACAGTGGTATCGGTAAGGGTGGTGGTGATGTCGTCTTTGAGAGGAGTGGTCCGGTCGTCACTGGAGAGTCTGAAGACGGTTTTTTGGGTGCTACAGTAGGATCCAACAACACTGCCGAACTCTCTGCAATAGCCCATGCGATGCGATGGCTTCTGACAGAAGGAGGCAGTCGCGATATAGTGCTGAGAGGTGACTCTCAATATGCTCTGAACATCGCCTCAGGAGCATGGAAAGCCAAGGCGAATAAGAATCTCGCTGAATCGGTGCAGGCGTTGTGGTCTGAGGTCGCGTCTCTGCGCTCACTCAGTGCTGAGCACGTCCGCGCACACCGGGGGCACCGCTGGAACGAACGCGCTGACCACCTCGCATTCAGAGCCATGCAGAATGATGATGCATTGCCCCTACAGTTCTGGAAACCAGGTGTCCGATGACTACTTGGAATCAGCCAGAGGTCCAATACTGAGTTTTACATAGATTCCATTAAGCAGCATCAGTAGTCCGATTAACGTCACAATCAGTCCTGAAGGATCTGGCATCTGTTCCTGTAGAGGATTGCCCAGTACCCAGGCAAGAACAATGGTCGCCACCCCACAAATGAGGATCTTCTTTGAGGAACCTGCTGGATCCTGCCACAAATCAAGCCATGGAATCAGTCCACGGCGCTTGAATGTCAATCGGTACCAAGCCACATAGATTAGCGCCAAGCCAGTCAGCCCTATCACCCCGAGAGAGAATGATTCTGAGTCCCATGGACCGGCAGGGGCGTATCCTAGAGTCAATGTGTCAAGAAGCATCAATGCCCCGAGCGTAATGTGTGGTCTCCATTCCGGCGCGTCCTGCTCCGCCATGCTGCAACGAGTGGGGCCTCAGGCTTGAAATCCCCGCCGATGATGTCATCAATACCTTCTCTCAGGCAGACCCATACATGGGATACTCGGTATACATCGAGGATGTGCAGGCAGCTGCACAGAGGTTGAACGGAGTGGTCAAGCGCACGGCTGTGGTATCCTCTGAGGATCTCAACCGTATCGCAGGCAGGGAAGTGCTGCTGAAATGCGAGAACCTGCAGCATGTCGGTGCGTTCAAGTTCCGGGGTGCCAGTAACGCTGTGATACTACTCGGTGATGATGCTGATAATGGAGTTTGCACGCACAGTAGTGGCAACCACGCTCAAGCGTTGGCTCTGGCAGCGAAACAGCGTGGTGTGTCAGCCTACATTGTGATGCCAAAAACCGCGCCTCGAGTCAAAGTCATGGGAGTGAAAAGTCATGGTGCCGAGATAACCTTCTGCGAGCCTAATCTCGCCGCTAGAGAATCTACGGCTGCAGGGATTATGGAAAGGACTGGAGCGGCTCTAATCCACCCCTATGACAACCCGGATGTCATCGCAGGGCAGGGCACTGCCTCGATGGAACTGTTCGAGCAAGGTGGATCGTTGGATGCTGTTATTGCCCCCATAGGAGGTGGTGGTCTGATGTCCGGAACCTGTATCACCACTAGAGCGCTTTTCCCAAACACTAGGATATTCGGGGCTGAGCCTGAGGGGGCCGATGATGCGGCTCGTTCGCTGGAAGTTGGTGAACTGCTGCTACAAACCGGTCCAGATACCATTTGTGACGGTTTACTGACAAGCATGGGCGAGCATACTTGGCCAATCATAAGGGATCATCTCGAGGAAATATTTACTGTCAGCGACGAGGAAGTTATCGAGGCAATGCGATTGATTCTCAAGCACTTGGGCATGGTGGTCGAGCCCAGTGGCGCGGCCTCGCTGGCGGCGGTGCTCGGACCGGAGTTCAAAGCTCTCGAAAACATAGACAGGGTCGGGGTCATTCTCTCTGGTGGTAACGTCGACCCCGGGCTCGTCGAATTCTAGAGTTCCCACTAATCGAGAAGTGGAGCACGGGCCGGGATTTGCACCCGGGTCCATGGATCTGCAGTCCATTGCATAGCTGCTCTGCCACCCGTGCAGCGACTCCCGACCCACGAGGGTCCCTTGAAGACTCTTTGCAGAAAGGGGGTGGTGCTTTCGAGTACCCTAGAGGGTATGTTCATCTTCGTTCAGCCTCCCGCCGAAGGTATGCCTGAGATTTCCTCTCGCTACGAGGGGCTTGGCGTTGGCTTCGCACCGTATCTACAACCACCGGGACCAGGAGTCATCCGCTGGACAGTAGGAGAGCCTGGTTTCGATACCCCTCGTTCAGTCATCGAAGCGACGATTAAGGGATTGGAAGATGGTAATACGAAGTACACCAGAGGTGCGGGCTCGTTGGAGTTGTGTCAAGCGGTGTCTGACTACCTAGCGAAGCATCACTCTGTCAAGGTCCGCGCGGACGATGTTGTCATCACTCCTGGCGCCAAACAGGCACTTCTGTACTCGTTCCTCATCACCACAATGCCCGGTGACGAGGCCATATTGCTGGCGCCCTCTTGGGCCTCATATGAGCCAATGCTGAATCTCATCGGGGCAGTTCCGGTGAACGTACCAGTTCGTAAGGACGATTTCCATCCCGATATCGATGCAATCAGAGCCGCGGTCACCAGCAAGACTCGAATGATACTAGTCAACTCTCCGTGTAACCCCACAGGAGCGGTGTTCACCCCGGAAGAGTTGCAGACCATTGTGGACATCGCTGTAGAGCATGACCTCTGGATTGTCTCTGACGAGATCTACGCTAGGTTGGTGTGGATGGACTATCCTCACGTCTCCCCCTATGCACTCCCGGGTGGCGCGGAGCGTACTCTGATTGTCAACGGCTGGTCAAAATCTTGGGCAATGACGGGAATGAGGTTAGGTTTCTTGACTGGTCCTACAAACGCTATGCACGCCGCGGTGAAGACTCAGGCCAACTCTGCTTCCCACGTCCCCACATTCATGATGCATGCAGCCGCGGTGGCTCTGGGCTGTGACGACTCGGTCGAGGAGTTCAATCGAGAGTACTTGAAGCGACGCGGGATAATGACTGCCGGACTCTCCGAGTTACCAGGGCTCAGGATAGTCGAGCCCGAGGGGGCGTTCTACGTGTTCGTCGATATCACTGACACGGGTATGACTGATATCGAGTTCGCCGATGGCGCGCTGGAAGCAGGGGTGCAACTCATTCCAACCTCATTGGTTACCGGTGGCGAGGGTTTTGTAAGAATCTCGTACGCCACCGACGAGGAGGCCATTCACGAGGGTTTGCGACGGTTGCGGGCGTGGCTTGTCGATTAGTCACCTTGAAATCGACAAAACACCGCAGCCTGCGCATGAGCGGCTCCACTTCGCATGGCGGGCACGTCGTGCTGGACTATACGGGCTATTCCCCACCAGTCGTTTACGATGGAGAGTGGATGCTTCAGGTAATGCGAGAATGTGTCCGTAAAGCCGGTATTCGAGAGGTTCATGCGCACGTCGCGCAGTTTGACGGGAATGAGAGTCCTCCCGGCTTCGCAGCCATCGTCCTGATCGACGAGAGTCATGTCAGCGCCCATTGTTACTCTGAGAGTGGGCTTCTGGCAATTGACATCTTCACCTGTGGTGACAGTGACCCCGGACTTCTAGCTGATGAGATTCATAGTGTCGTCGTCGATGCAGTTCCCGGTCTCGTACTGTCGGGTCGAGAGCGTTTAGACAGGTTCTGAGGTGAGGTTTTGGCAGTACGCGATTTCATCGAGGAAAATTATCGGCACTTCAACGCCGGCGTACTGGCGCGATGCTCTGAATCCCTGCGCGGTTTTCTAGACAACAAGGGTCGCCTGATGGTCACACTCGCGGGTGCCATGTCGACAGCTGAGATAGGGCGGACTCTAGCACCGGCCATCAGGGCCCAGAGGGTACACGCAATCTGCTGCACCGGAGCAAACCTAGAGGAAGATCTGTTCAGCCTAGTCGCTCGCTCGCACTACGAGAGTATTGCTGATTGGCGTGAGTTGACTGCCAATGACGAAGTAGCGCTTCGTGAGCGTGGGATGAACCGGGTTACTGATGTCGCGATACCTGAGGAGGAGGCGGTACGTCGAATTGAGGGGGCGCTGATGTCTCTGTGGGAGGATGCAGAGGCTGCAGGTGATCGAAGGTTTCCACACGAGTACCTGTACGATCTATTGTTGCACAGCGAACTAGAGTTTGATGCCGACCCTAACGAGTCGTGGTTGATGGCGGCGGCAGACGCCAACCTACCAATCTTCACTCCGGGGTGGGAAGATTCGACGTTGGGCAACATCCTTGCCGCACGCGTCCTCGACTGTTCGCTGAAAGGAGTGGGTATAGTCAGGGGAGGTTTGGAAGCGATGCAGGCCCTCGCTGACTGGTACCGCGAAGACGATTCTCCGACCGGACTGCTGCAGGTCGGCGGAGGGATTGCGGGAGACTTCGCAATCTCTGTAGTGCCAATGCTGCGCCAAGATGCTAAAGTGGATGTTCCGTTGTGGGCATGGTTCGCACAAATCTCTGAGTCACGTCCGTCTTACGGTGGATACTCGGGTGCGCCACCCAATGAGAAGATAAGTTGGGAGAAACTTAGTGCAGACACACCTAGATTCGTCATAGAGTCGGATGCTACGATTGTGCTTCCGCTACTCCTAGCAGCCTTAGAATAAGTCGGTAAATATGTCGCACTGCTCTGCAATCCTGAGCAATTGGTTGTACTTCGAGGTGCGGTCACTCCTAGCTGGGGCTCCGGTTTTGATCTGTCCTGCATCGATGCCTACAGCAAAATCGGCGATGATATCGTCGCTGGTCTCGCCAGAGCGGTGACTGATGACTGTGGCGAAGCCGGCAGTGCGTGCCAATTCGATGACCCTCAGTGTCTCGCTGACCGTACCTATCTGGTTGAGTTTGATGAGAATGGCATTGCTAGCTCCCTCGGCTATACCCTTGGCTAATCTGGTGGGATTGGTGACATACAGGTCGTCGCCGACGATTTGCACGCGATAGCCCTCACGAGCGGTGAATTCAGTCCATGAGGCCCAGTCATCCTCTCCGAAGGCGTCCTCAAGGGAGACTATTGGATAACTGTCGAGCCAAGACGTGTACAACGCGCCTAGTTCTGAGCCAGACAGTACCTTTCCGTCGATATGATACCCGTCTTCATGACAGAATTCCTGCGCTGCGCAGTCGAGTGCAATCGATACTTGCTCTCCTGGGATATATCCTGCTCGCTCGATAGCTCCGAGTACGTGACGAAGACCATCTTCATTTCGCGGTAGGTTGGGAGCAAAACCTCCCTCATCACCCACACCCCCAAGCAGTCCCTCATCGTTGAGCAAAGCCTTCAGTGCATGGTAGATATCAACGCCAGCACGCAGGGCCTCTGGGAGATTATCAAAGCCGTGTGGGACGACCATGAACTCCTGAACATCGACGTTTGATGCGGCGTGCGCCCCTCCATTGAGAATATTCATCTGTGGTACTGGTAAACTAGTCGGGCCGCCCGCTGCGATGTGGACCCACAGGGGCTCTTCCGATGCCGCTCTCAAACAGGCCATCGAGACACCTAGTATGGCGTTGGCCCCGAGTCTGCTCTTGTTGGTAGTAGCATCAAGCGTGACCAGAGCAGTGTCAATGGCTTCTTGGTCGGACACCTCCATTCCGATGAGGACGTCTCGAATCTCGCCATTGACGTGTGAAATGGCCGAGGACACTCCTTTGCCGGACCAATAAGGCCCTCCGTCGCGTAGTTCAACGGCTTCGTAGCTCCCTGTACTGGCTCCCGATGGGACCGCTGCACGGCCTCGCAATACACCGTTCACGTAGCAGTCGACCTCGACTGTAGGATTGCCGCGAGAATCTAGAATCATCCGGGCCGAGAGGTCGCTGACAGCGCCACTCATTAGTGCGGCGACCTGCCGCCGCCCTCTCAAGGTTGCGCTAGGTAGTGATTCATGCGTTGAGCCAACTCAACCAGCGCGCAACCCTGCTCTGGACATCCGGGATTTCCATCTCGGAGCGGCAGCAGCGTTCCCAGCATAGTTGCTCCTCGGTGGGGGATATTGAGAATAGTTCAGCCCGAAATAGCACTCCGTCGTGCTCATTGCAATCGCAACGGTTGTCATCAACGAAGCAATGGAGGAGATGCTTTGGGAAATGTTGCATCTTTCCAGCCGACGGACTGCACAGCATAACGCTCCTCTCAAGGAACAGTAACGAGTCCCCTGTACATTGATCGACCTCATGACCGAGTACCTTACTGCCAGTCAAGAGTGATGCGACATCGACATTGTACCACTCAGTCTGAGAGGAGGGGATATTCAACTCCGAGACATCGTCAAGATACTCTTGGACACGGAGGTGAGCTACCGTCTCCTCCGCCGACATTAGACGCGAATTGTCGCCGTCCCATTTGAATACAACTTTTTTTAACCTTTTAATTTCCATACATAATCAGGAAATAAAAGGTAGTCGGATTTCACACATCAGGTAGAGAACATACAAATAGAGGTCTATTTTCGGCGAAACCCGTGGTAGAAGTAGATAGTCTAGATAGGGCCATTCTCTCAGTCCTGAGGGACTCGGGGAGAGCTCCTTTCGTAGATATTGCGAAGCAGGTTGGAGTGACCGAGAGAACTGTTCGCACCCGCATGCGCAGGCTGGAGGACGACGGTGTCATCCGTGGATACACCATTCGCGAGGCGGGCATCGGACTGACTGCTTTAGTTCGCCTCAAGGTCGGCCCTGGAACCGAGATAGGATCGCTTGCTGGAGAGTTCTCCACGTGGGCCGGTGTGGAGTGCGTCTACGAGATCAGTGGTAATGCTGACCTAGTCGCTGTAGTGCACGTCGACGACACCGTGGCACTGCGCAACCTACTCGATGAAATGTGGTTGGCGGCGCCCGGTGAGATTGGCTCCACGCAGACCGAGTTAGTGCTCGAGCAGTACTGACTGAGGAGTCTAAATCTTCCACTTGACAGAACAACCGATGCTATCAGTGCGGGGCATGGTTACATTTCGCCCGGCCGCCATGTCGTCCATGGCATCTGCTAGGTCGGAGGTCGAGGAGTGAGATGGATCCCGGGGTGAGTCATCGAGTCGTCCGCGGTAGGTGACTGATCCCCTAGAGTCGAGGAGGTAGAATTCAGGCGTTCTCTCGGCCCCATACGCGCGAGCAGTGTCCTGACTATCGTCATGTAGGTAGGAGTAGCTCATCCCTCGACCGGCCCGCTTGACCATGTTCTCCCACGAATCCGATTCGTAGTTCACGGGGTCGTTGGAGTTGATTCCAACGAATCCAAGGCCCTCGGTACGCGCGCGGGCGGCCATTGCCTCAATGCGTGGTTCAGAGCCAACTACGTATGGGCAGTGATTGCATGTGAAGACGATGATGGCTCCGTTTGGGCCAATGACATCACTCAGCGACATCGCTTCACTGCCTGCGGCCGGATTGGCATTCGGTAGATGAAAGTCGGGTGCGGCGTCGCCCGGTTCGATTCCTCGTAGTTCCTGCATGTGGTCAATGAGGCGATGGGAAGCAGTTCAACCCTCTGCCTGCGGATTGGGATTCGGAGGGCCGGACCTTTCCATACACTCCTCTAATCTTCGTCTAGCCAAACGGTGCTCGGGGTCAACATCTAGGATCCTTCTCCAAGCTGCTGCTGCCTCCTTCTTGTCCTCAGACTCATGCAGCAAGGAGGCTATCTTGAGCCTAGCATCGATGTGGTGTTCATCATTTTCAGCTGCTTTCTCAAAGTCGTACATAGCATCTTCAAAGCGTCCAAAGTCGAGGTATAGGAGTCCACGCTGATACCACGCATCAGAATGAGTAGAGTCAATCTGCAGCGCTGTGTTGAGAGGTTTCTCAGCCTGTTCTGCCCTGTCCCTTGCAATCAGACAGGTCCCAAGGTGAACCAGTGCCATTGTGTGCTCGGGTCTGTTCTCGAGCAGTCTCCGCAACTCAGCCTCGGCCTCATCCCAGTCTCCGTGACTCATCAGGATCTCAGAGCGACGCAGGCGCGCCAAACCAAGTCCGGGATGGTTGGTCACCAAATAATCGGCATCATCGAGGGCTTCGACTAGGTCGCCCTTCAGTAATGAGGCTGAGCATCTGTTCAGTCGGGCACGGACGTGATCGGGTTCACTAGCGAGCACTTTACTGAACAGAGAAATCGCTTCGGTGAGCCTATTCTGACGGGCAGCTATCAATCCTCTGATGAAAGGTATTGCCGAGTGGTCGTTCAACTGCGTGGCGGCCTCGGCGACCAGAGTGTCGGCCTGTTCTAGACGGCCAAGGTCAAGGCACAGTTGTGCCTCCTCAAGAGGAATTGAAGGATGTTCGGGGACCAGTCGTCTGGCTCTCGTTAAGGCAACCTCGGCCTCGTTGGGAGCACCTTGGTAACGCAGGGCCCTAGCTCGACCCAGCCAGGCTAAACCTGACTCCCTATTACGGTCAATAGCGGCATCGAACGCAACCAGCGCGTCGAGCAGTACTAACTGGTCGTGGTGCCCGGTGTTGTCACGGTGGCTCTCACTGGTAAGCAGGTTGAGTCTTCCATCCATGACGTGCAACGGGGCGCTCTCCCAAGATTCAGGTGGCGCCTCGTCGAGCACTTTTCGTGACCACTCGTTCGCCCCGGCTCGCAGAAGCACCAGACTGAGCCGCGCTCTCGCCTCGGCATCGTCGGGGTTGGTCTCGATCCTTTCCTCAAGCACGGCCCTCGCCGCATCGAGCCTACCATCATTCTCGAATATCTCCGACTCGAGGATGACTCCATACTCACCCAGAGCGGTGGCACGACGAATGCTCTGCAGGGCCTCCTTCATTCTCTCTTTGTCAGCAGAAAGAAGTTTGGCGTGTAGCATCCATGCTTCGCCATTGTCGGGATTGACCTCGAGAGCGTTCTCGACCGACTCAAGAGCGACGTTGATCTCCCCTATCATCAACAGTTTAGCTGCGCGTTCGAGCCAACCCGAGGATGTCTCAGGCTCAGTCGCTCTCGGATCGACTTGTGTGTTGACCTCTCTCGCCCTCTCGACGATGTCGGAAAGTTCAGTGGTAGCTAGAGAGATGTCAAACTCCACACCGAGCGCTTCCAGCCTACGGTGATTGCGGGTGACCCTTTCCTCATCTTTTCCAGAGAGTAGTAGAGCCTGTTCCTTGAGTACGTTGACGTCATCTGGATCGATCGCTAGTAGTCGCTCGAGATTGCGGTCGAGTGCTTCTATCTCGCCTTCCTCACGGTGAATCGTTACTAGGGAGCGTAGAGCGTCAGCGTCCTCGGCGCTGAGACTGTGGGCACGTCTGTAGAAGTCCGATGCTCGGATTGTTCGATTGATGCCATGAAACAGTTCTCCGAGCCTCCTGTGCTGGCCTCCATCCAACTCGAGATCTTCAGACAGCATCTCGGCCTCGTTGAGTATTGCATCTAGGCGCTCTACTAGAGGGAGTAGTCCTGGAACAACCTCCTTGTGACCGTCATCATCAGCTAAACCAGGGTAATGAACGAGAATAGTCTTAGCTGCGTGGCTAGCTATCGCCACCGATTCACTGGAGCTGACGTTGACATCCTGCTCAAACAGCAGAGTCTCAGCTGACTCGAGGGATTTGTGGGCATCCAGAAGGCCCTGCATTCCAGGGGTCTCACTGAGTACGGTGTCGACACCTCTCGAAAGCAAATCGAGGCGTTGTGAGGTGTCTGAGAGGTCGCCCTGCAGGGCTCCCATCTTATCCCTCATCCGCTCTCTCTGACGAAGCACCGCTTGATGCCTGAGCCAGAGGGTCAGCAGTGCCAGTCCCAACAAAGCATACAGTGTCAGTACACCCAAGGTTGAGTCTTCCATTCGGCTCCAGCGGACCTGCACGACTTTTGATGGCTTCTGCGGATGACAAGGCTAGCGCCGTCATTGTAGGCGGGACTATGTCCCGCCGGAGGATTCGCTATTTGAGCGAATCAGAGGTCTTCGGCCGCGTACGCTTGCACACCGGACTTACGGGTGACTTTGCCGACGGATCTACCTAGTACGTTCTCAATACCTGCGCCGGAGGCGAGGTCAAATATACGGGCAGTCACTTTACCGGCGAACACCAATCCTTGGGCGCCGGTCGAGTCAGAAAGAGCGGTTTCCAGACCACGAGCGCCTATGGGCTCGGATCCAGAACCATCTTCTTGGACGATCACTGCTTGATTCTGAGGTAGTCCATCGAGCATCTCTGCCCATGCCTTGACCTCATCGGGGGCGGCGAGGGCTTCTTGGCCTCGTCCGACCGCGCGGTCGTCGTCTCTGTTGATCTCGGTCTTGATGCGGGCTACGACCTTGCCGGCTGTCTCTTTTTGGGACAACGCCTTGGTCACGACCTTCATCTCGAGGTGCTCAACCTCTCGGCTCGTCGGTGCGAACGCGACATGGGTAAGTGACTTACCCATTTGGCCTTCCAGCTCCATGAGTAGTAACTTGCCGCCGCGGTCGCCATCGAGGAACGCAGTCACCGTCTTTTTCGATTTGGCGAGCTCGACTAGTTCTGGCATTATGCCTGAACCCATCGTGGCTATGGCGTTCTTGATGTCGTACTTCAGCAGATTGCGAACATCGTTGCGGCCCTCGACGATGATTATCGCCTCAGACTTGGCCACGTTCGGACCAGCTGTCATTCCTTTGTAGTCGGCTTCCTTCCCCAGATTCAGGACAGAACGGACCTCGTCGAGGATATTCTTCGACTCGTCAGCACCGGAGTTCACGATATCGAGTAGAAGCTCCTTGGCTCTGTCGATTACCGTGTCCTTCTTGACCGAGGTGATATTCTCGATCTTCTTGACCTTGATTACCGCCTTGCACGGGCCAATCCTGTCGATCGTCTCGAGTGCAGCGCCAATCACGGCAGTACTGACTTGGTCAATAGACGAAGAGAGTTGTATCTCCCCGTTCACCTTGCCCTTGTTCTGGTGAAGGATAACGTCGACGTGTCCAATGCGCCCGGTCCGCTGCAGCTTCCTGAGCTGTAGTTCCTCGCCGAGGAGGCCTTCGGTCTGTCCGAAAATTGCTCCCACGACGTCCTTGCGCGCAACCGTTCCGTCAGTGCGGATGGTCGCGTGTATCACGTATTTTCCTTCTTTTGTCATTTTCATTTCTCCTTAGGCTCTCGGCCCCACTTTCGGGGCCTCGCTCCCGGTTTTCGCCAATTGGCGGTTCGGTGGATGGGCATAAAGCGCC
>Ga0209228_1000268_pt1 | contig 27384 bp, 28 predicted proteins | sample METZYME_3_150m_FD_187547 | JGI IMG/M metagenome (GOLD analysis project Ga0209228, IMG submission 187547) | Marine microbial communities from oxygen minimum zone in mesopelagic equatorial Pacific - METZYME_3_150m (SPAdes) (version 2) | ecosystem: Environmental > Aquatic > Marine > Oceanic...
ACGTGTCATCGAGCTTGCGCATGTTATGGCGGGCCCGATCTGTGGACTATTTCTCGGAGATCTAGGCGCTGACGTCATAAAAGTGGAGCGTTTACCGGGAGGTGATACAACCCGGTACTTCTCGCCTCCCGAGATTGAGGGTGAGTCTGCGGCATTCATGATGCTTAATCGTGGAAAGAGGGGAGTGGCACTTGATCTCCGCACCGAAGAGGGTCGGGCAGTTGTACGCCAAATGGTGTCCTCCGCAGATGTTGTGATCGAGAATTTTCGCGCGGGAACCATGGAGCGGATGGGATTAGGTTATGAGGCTCTGGCTCTGCTAAACGAACGGCTAATCTATTGCCAGGTCACTGGCTTTGGGCGCACGGGCCCGCTTTCATCGTATGGTGGCTTCGATTTGATTGCGCAGGGCTACTCTGGGCTTATGAGTGTTACTGGCGAGGGGCCGGATCGAGAGCCAGTCAAGGTAGGAGCACCTCTCACTGATATTACTGCAGGTATTCTCGCTTCCTTTGGAGTCGTCTGTGCCGTGTTGGAACGGGAGCGTACTGGGCGAGGACAGCGAGTAGACACTTCACTCTATGAAGCTGGTATCACACAGACGTACTGGCAGAGTGCGATAGCACTAGCGACGGGAGTGTCTCCGGCTCCTTTGGGCTCAGCCCACCCGATGGCAGCACCGTACCAAGCATTTCAGACCAAGAATGGTTGGATTAACGTCGGAGCTTCAAATGAAGGAACGTGGACCCGATTTACAGAAGCTCTTGATCTGAGGGAACTTAGCAGTGACGATCGCTTTGTTACGAATACAGATCGGATGGCAAACCTTCCGGATCTTGTCGAGATTCTTGGCAGACATTTCCGAGAGCATACCACTGAACATTGGCTGACTGTGCTTGAAGATGCAGGTGTTCCAGCAGGACCAGTTGCATCAGTGGGTGAGATGCTTGAGCATCCGCAGACCGAAGCTCGTCGCATGGTTGTTGATGTTGAGCATACGACGGCAGGGTCTGTTCGCTCACTTGGGATACCGGTCAAACTCTCAGGATCAGGCGATAGGCATGACCCTAGTGGACCAGGAGTAGGTGCTCCACTCCTTGGAGAGCACACACGTGGTGTGCTTCAAGAGTTCGGGTATAGCAAGGCTGACATAGATCAAATGATCCATACGGCAGTGGCACACGAGTCCTATCAGGAGTGAGAGTCTCCCGGTTCCGTTACCGGATCACTCCATAACGTTTAAGGATCTCGGCTGTTTCGGTGATTGGGAGTGCCTCTACTGTGCGTCCATTGCTCGTGACGGTTTCTGCCTTGAAAAGTGAGTTGTAGATCGCTTCCTCAGTCGCCTCGACTGTAGCTTGAAAAAGAGCGCTGATTCTCCCGTTCGGTAGATCTTCCAGTTCGTGTATTTCACTAGCTGATGACCGACGAACACTATTAGCGGTCGAGAAGGCGATTACATAATCACCCGAACCATTACTGGCATACGATCCGGTCCGCGAGAGCCCCATCACTGCTCTTCGGGCAACCCTCTCTAGGTTTCTGTCCGATAGCGGGGCGTCGGTTGCTATAACCATCATTATTGAGCCCCACTCATGGATATCCTCTTCTGGACCGGGCGCTTGTTCTCGTGAAACTTGATCTGAGAATGAATACTGCCCGAGTTCGATCCCCACGGGTGCACCGCCAATCTGTAAGATGCCACCGAAGTTTGACTGGACCAGTACACCTAAATTGTATCCACCAAGGCTTTCAGGTAGCACACGGCTGCTTGTTCCGATCCCTCCTTTCCAGCCGAAAGCGACTGTGCCCGCGCCCGCGCCAACAGCACCTTCGGTGACCGGACCATTCGTGGCCGACTCAAGCGCTGCGACCACGTGATGGGCTTCTATAGGGCGCGAACGGATATCGTTCAGCCGACCATCATTCGTTTCACCTACAACTGGGTTGATAGAACGCACATTTTCCATCTCGTCCTGGCCCAGTAACCATTCGACCATAGCGTCTGCTGCATTCCATACACATAGGGTGCAAGTGAGGAGGATCGGTGTCTCGATCTCTCCGAGTTCTTTCACCTGTGTCACGCCAAGTAGCTTGCCAAAACCGTTACCCACATGGATTGCAGCGGGCACACGACTCGAATACAAATTGCCCCTGTGAGGTAAGATCGCCGTTACCCCAGTTCGGACACGGGAGCCCTCAACTACAGTAGTTTGACCGACGTGCACACCTGGCACGTCTGTGATTGCGTTGTACTCACCAGTATTGAAGATACCGATAGTAAGCCCAAGGTCGCGGGCCCTTGGTCGTGCAGATTCCTGGCCTAACAAGGACACTGGTGCAACCGCGATGAGCATAGTGACGATGAAGTAACGCATCAAGAAATCTCCGCGGCGATAATGGTCTATTCAAAGACTAATGGTATCGAACAACATTAGGCCCAAGAGTATCGGATGATACAAGAGTGACGTCTGGAAAACTTTCCGGGCAGCTGCGCTGCTCATATTGCTAGCAGCGAAAATCGTGACTACAAGAAAGTATGTTGTAGCCACGAGTGCACCTGTCAGGTACCAACCCCCGGTGTACCCCAGGATGTTAAGTGAGACTACTGTTGGTAGCAGGGCAGCGGTTGCTGTGACCATGTGCATCCCGATGACTCGCCCGCCACCTCTGGGTATCAACTTGAAACCCACGAGTCGATAATCTTCACGCAGCATCCATGCGAGAGCGAGTACGTGAGGCAATTGCCATAGATACGTAATTCCAAAGAGAGCAAATCCCGCGGGTTCCAGCATACCAGTTGCTGCGCTCCAGCCTATGAGCGTCGGCAGAGCTCCCGGCACTCCCCCTGCTAAGGTGGCTCCATAGGAACGGGACTTGAGTGGTGTGTAGACAGCCTGATACATGAGTGCCGAGAAGGCCGCAATCATTGCTGGTAGCCAAGACACAGTAAAAGCGAGATATACTAGCCCTGAAAAAAGCAGGGCTTGGCCAAAATAGAGAGCTGATTGCGCCGATAATCTTCCAGACGGGATTGGACGCCCTTTTGTCCGCATCATTACTCCATCAGCATCTCTCTCCGTGTACTGATTGAGTGCAAGCGCACCGGCTGTGGTGATTCCTGTTCCTAATATCGTATGGAATGCAAGCCAAATTTCGAGTGAGCCACGAGATCCTACGAATGCCCCCACACCAGCTGTGATTGCTACATACAAAACGATGCCAGGCTTCGTAAGTTCGAAGAACGCAGCAAGTTTAGAGGGCTGGGGGTTCTGCATCTTTGTGGTTGGGGATTCCATCAATGTCCGGGGTCTATACAGTTCTCCGTGTAGCGACCGATCTTAGACACGATACTAGGCCAGTGACAGGGTACTGACTGATGTTGGAAACAAAGAGGCCAGTTCCCAGGTTAGTATCTATTGGCTCAGGCCAAGGCATTTTACTAGAACCTTTATGAGTTACAAAGCCGAAATCCGAATAGAAGATCGATATCGCCGAGAAAGAAGGATTTGGCGTAACGGAATCACTATGTCTGTCGCCGTCCATTTTCTTCTTTTTTTCATTTGGAAGATCACGGCTATTCCCATCTCATCCTCTATGGCCCTCGGCCCTGAACAGAGCGAAGGTGCTGTCGACGAAGGTTCGTTGAGGGCTCTGAGTATTTGGGTCCCGCCCAAGCTCCCCGTCTCACCTTCACCAATTCCGATCCCAAGCCAGATTGATATTCGAGAAACTAAGCTTCCTCAGATCACCGAGAGAGAAGCAGTCTCCGCGTTAGGTAAATCGCCTAGCCTTGATAAGCCGCTGGGTCTCCGAGATGGTTTTGGAACAACTTACCAGGGCACCTCAGATTGGATGCCAGCGACTCCCCGAGATATGATCATCCCGAGTAACAAGCATGATCTTAACGGTAAAGAAATACAGGTATGGGTCTTTGTTGATGAGAGTGGTGGTGTAATCCCGGACTCTACCTACATAGATCCAGTTCCGGAGAACGAGGATTTTAACCGAAGACTTATCCGACAGGCTGCAGAGTGGCTTTTCCGTCCAGCGACTCGGGATGGCAAGCCGGTAGCATCCTGGTTCACTTATCGGATAGCCATCTGATGAGTAAGCACAGCCCTTATACGGATTACTTATTAGTTGAGCCCTGCTAAGCCAATGAAGCCGAACAGGGATCATCCGAAGAGCATTTCCCCGCTCTCTCGTATCGTACCACTCATGACTCCACACGGAGCTTTTTTGGTCTTGGCATCCGTCTCTGCTTTTCTGTTTGCAGTCTTAGACGCGTGGGTGTACGTACTGCTGATTCCTTTTGTAGAGACACTTTTCTCGGCCTCAGGTAGCACCGGGTTTGCTAGTGCAACCGGTATGGACCGCCTTCTAGAGGCTACAGTTTACCAATGGGTCGACATCGCAGGAGACCCGCTCGTGGCGATTGGCAGGATCATAGCACTCATTATCCTAGTGTTTCTGATAAAAAATATCTTTCATTTTTCTCGGACTTACTTTGTGGCCCGAGTTGAACAGGGGGTGAGCCGGGACCTAAGAAACCAAATTTATGGCCACCTTATAACCCTCGATTTATCCTTCTTCAATCGTACTCGATTGGGACAGGTGGTGAGCCGTTTGACCACCGAGGTCGAACAATTTCGGAGACTGGTGACGACTGAATTATTCAAAGTGCTCTCAGCTGGTCTTGAGTTTTCAGTTGCAGTCATAGCGATGGTGCTAATTTCGTGGCAATTAACTGCGGCTGCTTTTGTGGTAGTACCTCTTGCTATGATTTTTTGGGGGCCACTCGTAGGCGTGCTTCGAAAGCTTGATCACAGTGTTCTGGATCTTGGAGGTGACATTACTGCTCACATTCAAGAAACATTCTCTGGGATCCGCCTCGTGAAATCTTCCTCTTCTGAGAAGCGTGAAAGAGAGAGGTTCACTGGTCTCACGGGTGAGTATTTTCGCCGTTTCATGCGTGCTGAATTCGTCCGTGCGCTTGCTCCACCGCTCACTGAATTGCTGGCAGCAGCTGGTACTGTCGTCATTCTTTGGCTTGGAGCCAGACTTGTTGTGGCCGGAGAGGTGACTGGTCCTGAATTCGTCGGTTTTCTTGGTCTCTCGGTGAAGCTGTATTCACCTGTAAAGAATGTGGCAAAGTTCCCGGCTATTGCTCAACCGGGGCTTGTAGCTGCCGAGCGCATTTTTGACTTTCTTGACACCCCCCATGAGGTCTCTGATACATCCGGCGCGTGCTCAATTAGGGACTTTAAGTCTGCTATCAACTTTGAAGATGTGTCCTTCTCATATCACAGAGGTGAACCTGTCCTGCGGGATATATCTTTTCAGGCAAGCCGTGGTGATGTTATCGCCTTAGTAGGCCCCAGCGGTGCCGGGAAGAGTACTCTCGTTGACCTCCTCGGTCGCTTCTTCGATGTGGATGCGGGATGCATCATGCTTGATGGTTCGGACATCCGGCAGTTGCGAATCGAAGACCTGAGATCCCTATTTGCGATTGTTTCTCAGGATACCGTGCTCTTCCATGATACAGTGAGTGCGAATATTGCCTATGGTCGTCCGGAAGCGAGTCGTTCTGACATTGTTGCCGCTGCTACCGCTGCTTATGCGCATGATTTTATCATGGAGATGCCAAGGGGATATGACACCATAGTTGGCGAGAGAGGCGTGGAACTCTCCGGTGGTGAAAGACAACGCGTAGCGATCGCTCGAGCACTCTTGATGAACCGTCCTATCCTAGTGCTCGATGAGGCAATGAGTTCTGTGGATCCTGCGGCAGAGCGTGCCATCCAAGAAGCGACGAGTCACTTAATGGCAGGGCGCACTGTTTTTGTCATCGCGCATCGGCTTTCTACGATTCTGAATGCGAACAAGATCTTAGTGATGGATAAAGGAGAAATTATAGAACAAGGTGACCATGGAACTCTGATAACTAAGGCTGGCCTCTATCGGCGGCTTTATGACCTTCAATTCGATGAGGTGGACTTGGTGGGGAGTTCTTAGCCTGCAGATGAGATCTGACTTCATGAGTACGGGCAATTACTGAGATTTCCCTCCAGCCTATGAAACTTCAGAAGGTTAGACACTATATAGAGCACTTAGCATTTAGGGCTTTCTCAAGTGTCGCCATATTTCTTCCGGAAGTGCTAGCCCTGAGCGTCGGATCTTTCTTAGGATGGATTGCGGGAAGTGTTCTGAGAGTGCGTCGGACTGAAGTCGATGAACATCTCTTTCTGGCATTTCCGGAAAAGACAGACTCGTGGCGTCATGATGTTGCGAGGGCCAGCTATGCGCATTTAGGAAGGGAAGCTGTCGCCACGCTTAGGCTCAGCCGGGTAACAGATAAAGACTTCAGTGAGAGAATTCACATCCCGGATTTGGCATTATTTCGGACCGCAGTCGAAGAGGGTAGGGGTGTGATACTCATCACAGGACACCTCGGAAATTGGGAAGTTGGAGGTGGGGCGTTCACTTCACGCGGAATATCACTTGATGCGATAGCGAAGGGTATGGCGAATAAGGCAATTGGTGACGTAATTGCTGGAGTCCGGAAAAGATTAGGTATCGGTCTAATCCATGTGGATGAGGTGGCGAGAGAGGTGCCGCACAGTTTGCTAAGAGGACGAGTAGTGGCGATTCTCGCAGACCAGCATGCCCATAAAGGGGGCATATTAGTTCCATTTTTTGGTAGGGAGGCATCGACTACCCGAGCTCCTGCACTTTTCGCAATCCGCACAGGGGCACCCATATTTCTTGGAATAGCACTCCGAGATTCTGGATGGAGACAGCGTTACACAGTATCTCTTGAGAGAATCGACTTTCAACCTAGTGGTGAAGTTGATGCTGATATTAGAGGGCTTACAGCTGCCCACTCCGCGGCACTAGAGCGGGCAGTGCGGTCGTCTCCTGAGCAGTATTTCTGGCAGCACAGAAGATGGAAGAGTGCACCAGGGTGTGACAAGCGGATATGCTAACGTGATAAACTCACTAGGAACTAGGACTTTAGGCTCCTGTATAAGGCGATGGTCGGTCGAGGGCGGCTCCTGTTCCGACCTTGGTTTATATGCCCTTCAATCGAAAGAAATGTGATCTACGTCTGTATTCCGGCACACAATGAAGGCCGCACTATCGGTGTCCTGCTCTGGAAGATAAGGAATACCCTTGGGGAGTTTAGCAGGGACTACAGAATTTTGGTTCACGATGACGCGTCGACCGATGACACCCAGGCGGTCCTAGAACGTTACCAGCGAGTGTTACCACTTACTCTACTAGGTTCACAGGATCAGATTGGTTACGGCCGGTCTGTGGAAAAACTGCTCAGACATGTAGTAGAGCGCGCATCGTATCCTAAACGCGACTGCGCAGTGGTCCTTCAGGGGGATTTCACTGAGAATCCAGATGATGTCATCAGCCTGGTAAAAATCCTGGAAGGTGGTGCTGACATCGTGGCAGGTGTTACTGACATGAATGGACGTCGGATGCCCTTGGGGGTAAAGATTGTGAGGAGCCTATCACGGTGGCCCCTGTCGACGGTATTTCGAGGGGCTCCAGTTTCTGACCCACTCAACGGGCTGAGAGCATACCGAGTAATCGTACTTAAGAAAGCGTTACGTGATGGCCCTGGCGATGAGCCCCTAATGAGAACTGAAGGGTGGGCAGCAAACGTAGAATTACTCAGCCGTCTGGTCCCGCATGCGAGGAGGATTGCTGAAGTTCCGGCAGAAGTGAGGCATGATCTGAGGCAGCGTGGGTCTCGCTTTAGACCACTAAGCACTCTGATGGGTCTCATGAAGCTACGGGGACGTGACTTGTGGCCAACTTCAGGTGCACCGAGTGTATGAACCCACTACTTCTTAAGCGGGTTTTCCAAGTCCTTTTGGCCTTCGCTTTTCCTGTCACTGTGCTTGGTCAAGTGACTAGTGGGGCTGCTGATCTTCTGTTTGATCAGGAAGCGTTCACGGACAGCTTATCCGTGCTATACCCTGTGGATGAGTGGGCGGCTGAGACTCCGTGGGGGCCCGGTGAACATCTCGTTTACCAAGTAAAGGTTGGCATCTTCAATGCGGGCGAAGGTCATATGACGGTAGAGGCCCTAGATAGTATCCGGGGCCATCCGACTTATCGCGCAGTTATGGGTATAAAAGGTGGGCTTCCAGGTCTACGTGTTGATGACAGTTACACGACCTGGATGGACGTACAGACACTTCAGAGTTGGCGTTACATCAGGGAGATTGACGAGCCTTTCTACGAGTCCTACCGGCATTATGAGTTTTATCCAGATCGGAGGGTTTGGCATCGCACGGATAATGACGAATCCGGACCGCTAGCGTCCTCTCTGCCACTGGATGATATCGCCTTCATCTACTTCATACGGCGCCTTCCCCTCGAAGTAGGGAAAACGTACAGTTTTTCCCGTTACTTCAAGGAAGATGGAAATCCGGTCGTGATCCAGGTCCTTCGGCGAGATGAGTATGAAACGGAAGGTGTGAAGTACAGCACGATTGTGGTTCAGCCTATCGTCCAGACCGATGGACTCTTTGGGCAGGGAGGGGAAGCGGAACTCCATTTCACAGATGACGACCGCAGAATCATGGTCTATATGAAGTCAAACATCCCTCTGTTTCCTGGATCACTAACACTGCATTTAAGGTCAATCCAGGAAGGGGTGCCCCTCAACCCTGATTCACGTGACACGGCAAGAGAAGGGAGATTAAATAGAGCCACCCTAGAGCCGGATACGATTGTCAGGCGTTGAGGGTAGGTAAGGTCACTGAGGCTCGTGGCCTGGGATACAGGAAATCACCGTCGGGTCATTGCCTGGGCCGTAACATTGCCATTTTTGTGGTATTGCCATCCAACAGTGACGCTCTTGCTTTGGGGAACCCCTTTTGCCGTGCTGGGGCTCCTGGTTCGTGTTTGGGCGGCTGGATCAATTGATAAGGACCAGGAACTCATCACTTCGGGACCTTATGCATATCTCAGAAATCCTCTGTACTTAGGAACTCTGTTTATAGGTATTGGCGTGACGGTGGCCGGAGGAGCAAGTGGGTGGATACTTCTCTTTTTAGCTTACTTCATCGCTGTCTATGGCATGACGATATCACTAGAGCACAACCGGCTCGCTAAGCTCTTTGGACAAGCGTACCGTGAATATGCAAGCAGTGTCCCTCTACTTATTCCAAGGGTCTTGCCGTATAGACGCTCCGGAGATAGTGAGAGGGATGGCTTTCGTTTCAAGCGGTACTGTCGAAACAAGGAATGGGAAGCCCTGCTAGGGGTGCTAGCTATGTTCGCCTTTCTAACTATGAAAGCTGTTTTCGGGTGGTCCGGATCCTAGAATCACCCTACGCTAGAGAATCCGGTTTTTTCAGCCACTCTTCATTCGCGATGGCTGTGTCTCATAGCCATCACGGAGTGCCATCCATAAGACCTCATCTAGAGGGTGCCCATGCCTTTGTGCCAGTTTTCTAAGGGAACGTTCTAGTCGACGCCGCATAAGTTTGACGGGAGCACGTGCAGCTGGCGAAAGAAGTCGGCATCGGTCTAGGTCGATAACGTGTGCTGATGCGGTGCCTCCGGGCTGATTCACTAGGATATTGCTTGCGTTTAGGTCTGCATGCACTACCCGCTTTTGTTCGAGAAGGCTCACAAGCGTGCCAGCCGCGTGTAACGCGGCGGTGCAAAACGCCATATTGCGCTTCTTCACCCCGAAGATAACTGAGGCCAGATCTGTTACATCAGATAAGTATTCGGTTACGAGCTCTGCACGGTAGAACACTCCAGATCTGTACACAGCACCTCCAATAATACGTGGTGTAGGGATGCCCCTCGAGCGTGCCTCTATGCTTGCCCGCAGCTCTTTCAAGGGCCGAGGTGTCTGAGTTACCAGATATCGATCATCAAGACGGGAGGCTAGGATGCCTCCTCTCTGGTAGTGACGCACGATCCATTGTGTTGCGTTCTCTGTACTTCCTGTAGCGCGAAATATGAACAGGCGGCCACGACCGGCCAGTATCTCTTGTGTGGAATGTCGGCTTGCCCACTCATACAGGGTTGCACCGGAGCTGAGAACAGACTGTGCCCACTCAAGTGCAGAGGGAACTATGAAGGCGATATTGTTCTTGTGGAAGATACCCAGATAACCCTTGGGAAGCCTCACTGTTCAGGCTGTGCTACTTGTTCCTCGGGCAGGTCGCGCAGGTAGATCCCCGGTCCTTGAAACGTCTCTCCTTTGACCTTGACTTGGAAAACGTATTGTCCGGGTTTTGGAAAGACGACGCTATCCATGGGCATAACTAATTGGCTACGTGGTGGTGGGTGGCCTTCTGGTACTGCTCGAACTTCGCTTTCCCCTTCAACTGTCAAGGAAATATTGCCCTCTGAATCTTCCAAATCAGCCTTGAACTGGAATCGACCATGATCTTTGCGACCCCATTCAATCACGAGAACGAGAACAAGATGATCCTGCTTCGCTGGGAAGCCCGGTGCTGACAGATCATGGTAGACCCCATGCAAGTCGAGTTTGCCATCAGGGCTTGTGCGAGCATCATCGCACACTGCAGAAAAACGGAGGGCACAGCTCATAGAAATTAGCTCTCGTGTCGCGATTCTTTTGAAATAGGGCCCCATCCACCACCACCCGGTGATCTAATACTGATGATATCACCTGCCTGGGTGGTCAGGCTGATTTTGCCAGGGAGGTGTTTCTCTACTCCATCACAGATCAACACGTTTTCTCCCGGTGTTCCGGCATTCCCGCCTTGGGTGCCTGGTGGGCCACTGGTGCGACGCTCGCAAAGTAGAGCTACTCTGGCCGGGACGAGGAGCATTAGATCTCGACGAAGCCCATCTCCGCCCCGGTACATACCGGAGCCTCCTGAGTTTCTGCGTATCCCATAGTGCGTGACCCTATAAGGGTAGGCATGCTCAAGTGCCTCAACGGGAGTGTTGAGGGAATTGGACATATGGCAATGCACTCCCGAGAGACCGGGGCCCGTAGGTCCTGCTCCCATCCCTCCTCCAACAGTCTCATAATAGGCGAAAACCTCACCATTACGGGGATCTATCCCACCAACCGAAGTGTTATTCATAGTTCCCTGAGACATAGCAGGGATGTGATCGGGCAGTGCAAATCCGAAACCTTGCAGGAGCACGTCTGTGATGCGCTGACTTGTCTCCACATTACCTGCTGCAACGGAAGCCGGGAGGTCAGCATTAACAACTGATGATTCTGGAAGGATTAACTCTACCGCTGACATTGAGCCCCCTCCGGCGGGTAATGGCTCTTCCAGCAGGGTTTCAACGATGCAGCGCACCACATAGCGAGTCGCAGATGAAGTGATTGCGGCGACCGCGTTTACACCTCCGGGAACCTGTGGTGAGGTCCCCTCAAAATCTACGGTTAGTCGTGGACCTTCAATATTAAGTGAGACCCGAATAGGTATTGGCCCTGAACCGAAGCCATCATCCTCAATCCAGTCCTCCGCTTGATAGCACCCATCAGGCACCAGATCTAAACCGACTTCGACCAGGCGGTCTGCGTACTCAATGAGTCGTTCCATTGCCGTCAAGGTTTCCGCCGCCCCTCTTCTCTGGGCGATCTCACAGAGCCTTTTGGATCCAGTGTGGAGCGCCGCAACCTGAGCATCGAGATCGCCAGCCCTTTCTACTGGAGTTCGCACGTTTGCTAACAAAAGTTTCCAGAGGCTCACATTTAATTGCCCGGCTTCATAAAGACGAACTGGCGGAATCCTGATCCCTTCCTCAAAGATCTCTCGAGCTAACGGCATTGAGCCGGGGGTGGATCCACCAACATCACTATGGTGAGCTCTTGAAGCTACGTAACCGAGTAACTTTCCTTTCTCCTCATGCACTGGTGATATCAACGTGATATCTGGAAGGTGTGTGCCACCACTAAATGGATCATTCAAACAGACTACGTCTCCTGGAGCGAGCTTCCCAATTTCAGCTAGGGCTGTCTCCACACTCATCGGCATGGCCCCGAGGTGAACTGGCATATGATCACCGAGTGAGACTGCGGCTCCCGAGGAATCAAAGAGAGCACATGAGTAATCTCTGCGTTCCTTAATATTGGGTGAAAACGATGCGCGCTTGAGGGTTGCCCCCATTTCCTCACATAGAGCCGTAAACAAATGCCGAAATATTTCCAGGGATACAGCCTTTGGGGAACCGGACTGAGTCACAGTAATTGCTCCGTAAGCATTTCGTACCCCACTACAAGGCTACCCAAGGCTCGGTTAGGTTACCTGGCTGAAGTACGAACCTAGTCCGACAGAAACTTATGTCGGCTGGTCTAGTCCAAGGGTCAGAAACCATAAGCGGAGGCAGATTTGGGCAAAGAAAAGCTCCTAGAAAGAGCAAGGGATGAACTTTTCAGTCACATCAACCGTTGTGGTGTAATCAAGGCGGTAGAGGACGAACAGCGGCAATGGATGGACGAGACAATTGATTATATACGAGAGCGCTATCCGGACTTGAGTGAAGTGGATCTTTCGGGTCTCCACGAGATCGGTACTCGCTTTTGCCAACCTGCTATTTCGCGTAAGGGCGAGAGTAGTTTCAATACATTGGATGACGCAAGCGTGGCTTGACTCGTCATCCTTTTTGTTTTTTAGGATAATAGGAAAGCGGGAGGCCGGTAGGCTGCCCCGCTCTTTTCTTGCTAGGAAGTTGTGTTAGCAAACCTTCTCTTGAATCAGATTAAATCTAGGTAGCGATCAACGAGCTACAGGCCTATACTTTCGGCCGCTTATTCAAGGGTTTCACCAGGAGGCTCCATGAGCACCAGACGCGATTTCATTCGGACTTCTGCCGGTGCAGGAGTCGGAGCTGCTCTCGGAGCGCTCCCAAAGCCACTAGAGGCTAGGGCTCCGAACATAATCAGTAGACGTGTTACGCCGGTTTGTGTGGCGTCTGGGAATGGGCTTGGCGCTGTATCGCGCGCTATCGAAGAATTGGGGACCGGGGCTAGCACGATTGAAGCGGTGGTTAGAGGTGTCAACTTGGTGGAAGAGGATCCGAATGACTCGTCAGTTGGTTATGGAGGGTTACCAAATGAGCTAGGTGTGGTGCAGCTTGACTCCTCCCTTATGCATGGACCAACGCGAGGAGCAGGGGCTGTCGCTGCGCTGGAAGGGTTTAAGAGGCCGTCATTAGTTGCACTCGATGTTATGCGCTATACGGATCACCACTTATTGGTCGGGGAAGGAGCGCAGCGATTCGCGGTATCTATGGGTCATCAACTCGAGGACCTATTGACCGAATCTTCTAGGGAGCGCTGGATCGAATGGCGAGCCCGGCTGAGCGACAGGGACGATTACCTCTCGCCTGAAGAGTCAGGAGAACCCATAGGACGCTTCCAGGAACCCGAAGAGTTTGGAGATGGCCTACTCGACTCGCATGATGGTTACCGCCCACAGGGCACAATCAATTGTGATATTGTGGACTCGGATGGTGATCTATCATCTGTCACAACTACGTCTGGACTCTCGTATAAAATACCTGGACGAGTGGGAGATTCTCCAATCATCGGAGCTGGGCAATACTGTGATAACGACGTCGGCGCAGCAGGCTCGACAGGTCGTGGTGAAGCAGTCATAAAGACTTGCGGTAGCTATACTGTTGTAGAGATGATGAGGAGCGGGATGCATCCTACAGACGCGTGCCTTGAGGCGCTTCGCCGGATTGTTCATGTGACGGTTGAAGACCGTTTGCGCGACGAAAATGGCAGGCCGAATTTCAACGTAAATTACTATGCGGTAAACAAGAACGGTGATTGGGGTGGAGCTGCTATTTGGTCAGGAGCTCGTTTCGCAGTCAGCGTTAATGGGGACTCACGCCATGAGGATTCTGCATACTTGTTCGAGCGCGGGTGATTTTCTTACGACCTTAGTCAACCTACACTATTGATCCGAAAGGGGAGCGCGCGTTGGCTGAAGCGCTACGGATGAAAAAAGCAAAGCAACTCCTAAAGCAATATTATGCCGGGCAAAGAATAGAGTCGCCTAATGGCGGATTTCTTATCCTGCTGGGCATTCGCCCACAGGAAGGTGGAACAGCGGTCGGAGTATTCGAGTGCAGTGCGTCATCCCTTCGTTATGAGATCGTGATTCCCAAAGCAACTAGAACCGAACGGAAGAAGGTTAGGGAAACGCTCCAGCAAGGCGGGGACCCCGGTTGCCCGAGGCATGGCCCCGAGTTTCCACTTGTTAGGGCTGGAAAAAACCTCGTTTGTAGTCACTGTGGGGTAGCATACGCACGGGTCTAGCGTGCCAATCGAGTACGTCTTAATGGGTAGCAAGGAGGCCTTTATATGCCCGAACGGTTTCTTAGTTCGGAGGAATATGACGAACAGGCACACAAACTTTACAGCGATGGCGATTATGATGGAGCGCTCCAAGTACTCAAGGAAGGTCTTTCCCTTTACCCGAAAGCAATAGACCTGAATATAGGACTCGGGTACGCGAGGCTAGCTAGGGAGGAATACGCCTGGGCTAGAAGAGCTTTCGAGCGTGCATCAGCCTTGGATGATTCTAATGAAGACGCCCTAGTAGGTTTGGGCGAGACACTTCTTCGTTTTGGAGAGCGTCAGGAAGCGCTTGCACTGTTCGGGAAAGTAGCAAGAGCTGGTTATGATCATGACACCGAACTTATGCTCACAATGGGTAGGGCACTCTATCGTGAGACTCTCTATACGGAGTGCAGGGACATCTTCGCCCAGGCATCAGCCGCTCGCCCTGATAGTGCGGATGCCGCTGCTTCATTGGGGTACGCACTACACCAGCTAGGCGACCAGATAGGTGCAGGTCGTCAGATACGGCGTGCACTTAGGCTTGATCCGGATTTGCACGAAGCAAGAATTTATCTTGCTCACCTTCTTTACGATCGGGGTGACTGGGAGGGAGCACTGAGAGAGTATGAGGGCGTTCCTCCTCGTGACCACTGGGATGCCTTAGCCGTTTGGCGCTTAATCGAGTTGAAGCGGGCGCTTTGGCACATTGATGAGGGTGATCCTCGTCTAAGTCCATGGAGAGAGCGCTTAAGCCAGATAGAAAACCTACCGGACTCTATAGACCTTTTGTTCGCTGAAATTCAATCGGTAGTGCATGGTGTGGAAAGGGCTGGATCCCGCCTTGATCCAAGTCAGCTTGAACTCTTTGCCTCGCTTCACTCATCGACCGAACAAGTTATCCATATTGTCAGATTAAGTGATGGTAACCGACTACGGGGTAGTTGGGTGGAGATTGTCCAACAAATGCGAGAACAAGCTGGATTCCATCATGAACCCCTTATCGAATTCATGCGTAGGATGGCCGAAAGGTGGCTCGATAAAGAGGGGATCGAGATTCCTTTTGGTGATCCCGAAGCTTTCTTGAAATCAGCCGCAAATGCGGGGTTCGTGCAGATTGAGTTAGACGAATGACCTGCATGTCACAGGATGTGTTGATTGGCCGTGTTTCACTTACTGTATTGTTGGTCACTTGGCTTACATCATGCTCTGGAGATCCGGGTTTTCATCCTGATGATGTCCTCCGTATGGAATTAGGACTTGGGGATCGTGACCAAGTACATCGGATCGTCATTAGGGGTGGAGATAGAGAGCATGCTGACCCCTTAGAAACGGTGGTAACTGCCGGAAGCTATGTCGAATTTGTAACCGCGGATTGGTTGGTACACGAGATCGTTTTCGAGCTAGACAGCCTGAGTATTGCTGCCCGAACTTTCTTGGAACGTACTGACCAAGTCGCTTCACCTCCGTTAATTACGCAGGACAGTAGATACGTTGTTCGTTTCTCTGATGGACCTCCAGGACGCTATCCGTTTTTGTTAGAGGGGAGCGGAGCGCCCGGCCGTGGGGTGGTGGTGGTGGAAGCCGGACCTTAATCTCCCGATCCCTCTCAGGGATCTGCTATCGTACTCCCTGACTCCACACTTCTCTCTCAGTTATCAGATGCCCAGAATCGCTGTTATTCCCGGAGATGGTATTGGTGTCGAAGTAATGGGAGAAGCACGTAAGGTGCTTGCTGCCCTAGATGATACAGAGTCACTCGACTTAGAGCTTGTGGATTGGGATTTGGGTGCAGAGCGCTATCTGCGGGATGGAGTAGCCATCACTGAAGAGGAATTCAGGGCACTAGCTGATGATCATGATGCTGTCTTCCTAGGTGCATTAGGGGATCCACGTGTACCAGGCATGGAGCACATTAAGGCCATTCTCCTCGGGTTACGCTTTAAGCTTGATCTATACGTGAACTTCCGTCCCTGTGTGTTGTCACTTGCCAGGCTTTCTCCTTTGGCAGGCATTCAGAAACCATTTCGCATAGACACATTTCGTGAGAACACTGAAGGGCTCTATACTGGCCTAGGTGGGAGCTTCAAGAAGGGGACTCCTGACGAAATTGTCATAGAGAAGGACCTCCATACCCGAAAAGGTGTGGAACGTATTATTCGAGCAGCATTTGAGTATGCGGAATTACGGGGGCGGGGGCGGGTGACGTTAGTTGATAAGGCAAATGTACAGCGCTTTGTTGGGGGGCTCTGGCGCAAGGTTTTCGAAGAAGTAGGAGGGGATTACTTAAGAATCTCTCAGGACTCGATGTACGTTGATGCAATGGCCATGGATCTTGTCCGCCGGCCTGATCGTTACGAAGTGATCGTTACGTCTAACTTGTTCGGGGATATTATCAGTGATCTAGCTGCGGAGGTTACGGGAGGGTTGGGCCTTGCCCCGTCAGCAAATATCCATCCGGGTCAGTACGCACTTTTTGAGCCGGTTCATGGCTCGGCACCCGACATTGCAGGACAGGGTATAGCCAACCCGATTGGAGCAATTCGTTGTGTATCTCTAATGCTGGAGTATTTCGATTATGAGCACCTGGGGGATCGTATAGAGGCGGGAGTGCTTGCTTCGATTGAGAACGGAATCACCACTCCCGATTTATTGGACGGTCAATCAAGCACAGAAGAGGTTGGCAATTGGATCGCTTCATACGTCAAGGGTGAATCTAGCTAGACTTTTAGCTAGGGAGACAACCTGTTTTTTGACTCGATTCCAAGATGGAATGATTATCGAGCACTGCTGATAGCCTTGAATAGTCAGAAGGTCTTGAGGCTGTGTGCTTCAGATATTTAGCAAGTGAATCTGCTGAATCAGTGAGGGCTCGTGATGGGCGACTCTTGGTCCGAGGATCGCGAGCACAGTAAAACCATTTTATAAAGAGGCTCCATGGCAACTCAGGGTTACGAACGCGAGGTTGTCGTACTAGCTGGAAAGCGCACAGGCTTTGGTACATTCGGCGGATCTCTAAAAGACTTTTCCGCTACTGATCTAGGGGTTTTCAGCAGTGCTGCTGCCATTGAAGCAGCTGGCATTACTCCTGATCAAGTTGATCACACATTTTTTGGAAATGCCCTCCAAACTTCTGCTGATGCTATTTACTTGGCACGGCACATTGCCCTTCGTGCTGGCATCCCTGATGAAAAACCTGCTCTGACGATCAATCGCCTGTGTGGATCAGGCTTTGAAGCAGTGGTGCAGGGGGCCAAAGAAATCATCCTAGGTGAGGCTGAGGTAGCCTTAACAGGTGGAACTGAGTCGATGAGCCAGGCACCGCATGTCGTGCGAGGTGCTCGTTGGGGGGGGCTGAGGCTTGGACCAGCAAGTGGGCAATTCGAAGATCTGCTTTGGGGGGCGCTGACCGATACAAACTGTGGCCTCTCGATGGCACAGACCGCTGAAGAGCTAGCAGAGAGATACGGTGTGATCCGGTCTGAGGTAGATGAAGTTGCTTTCCATTCACAGCAGCGGGCTAAGATGGCATGGGATCATGGTCACTTTGACACTGAGGTTACAGGTGTCATGCTCAAGACGAGAAAAGGTGAGATGACCTACGTAGCTGATGAACACATACGTCCTGATACTACCATTGAAGGTCTCTCTGCTCTAAGGCCATACTTTAAGGATGATGGTCTAGTAACAGCAGGTAATGCGAGCGGTATGGGTGATGGCTCTGCAACTGCAGTCCTTGCGAGTGCGGAATGGGCGGAAGCGAACGGCATTGCACCCTTGGGTCGAATAATCTCGTGGGGCTTTGTTGGTGTGGAGCCCCAAGTGATGGGTATCGGCCCAGCACCCGCCTCAAGGCTAGCACTCGATAAAGCCGGATTATCCCTTGAGGATATGGATTTGGTAGAGATCAATGAGGCATTCGCGGCTCAGTATAAGTCAGTCGAGAAGGAATTAGGGCTTGATCCTGAAAAAACAAATGTCAACGGGGGCGCTATAGCGCTCACTCACCCGCTTGCAGCATCAGGTGCCCGGATCACGATTCACCTCTTGCATGAATTACGCCGTCGGGGCGGGAAGTTCGGACTTGGTGCTGCGTGTATCGGAGGGGGGCAGGGTGCTGCCATCGTAGTGGAGGCAAGTTGATTCATAGACCCTAGCTCACACAATACGAGAGGGTTTAGGGGGTATTCTGACAGAGAGCAAATAGCGCTCTTGAGAATGAATCTTTAAAGAGAATGGAGGTAGGTCTTGGAGATCAGAAGAGTCGGTGTAGTGGGATGTGGTCTGATGGGAAGTGGAATCGCCGAAGTAGCTGCCAAGAGTGGGTTCGATGTAATCGTCCGTGAAGTTGATGATGAGGTGGTAGAAAGTGGTAAGAGCCGGATCAGGAAATCTATGGGCCGGGCAGTAGAAAAAGAGAAGATGACGCTTACAGAGCAGGAGGTTGCTTGGGGCCACCTCCACTTCACGGCTGAGGTGTCCGAGCTCGAAAGTGCAGATATAGTAGTTGAGGCAATCATCGAAAATCTGGATGCCAAGGCAGAGCTCTTCCACCAGCTAGACAGGCTTTGCCCTGACCATACAATTTTTGCATCAAATACCAGTTCTCTACCGGTTACTGATATTGCGGCAGCTACATCTAGAGCAGACCGGTTCATTGGCCTCCATTTCTTCAATCCTGTTCCGGTCATGAAGCTTGTAGAAGTTGTTAGGACAATCGCTACAAGTCAGGAGACCTTAGACCGTGCACTGCAGTTCTCAAGAGCTCTTAACAAAGTGCCGATTACGGCGAAGGATAATTCAGGTTTTGTCGTAAACCTTCTGCTGGTGCCCTATCTCCTGGATGCCATACGGCAACTTGAGCACGGAGTGGCGACTGTTGAGGATATTGATGCGGCTATGACCCTTGGGCTTGGATATCCAATGGGCCCATTTATACTGTGCGACTTTGTTGGGATAGATACGCTTTACCAGATCAGTGAGATCATGTTCGATGAGTACAGGGATCCGCGCTATGCTCCACCCCCACTACTAAAGCGAATCGTGACCATGGGAAGGTTTGGTCAGAAAAGCGGAAAGGGATTTTATGACTGGTCTGGTGAAAAACCCACTGCCCTGAGCGTTTAACTCGGTTTGCGCTTCTAGAGCTGATGCCAGAGAGAAGCTAGCGCTTATTACGACGTTGTCGGCGACGTTCGCGACGGATTGCAGCTTCTCGTTTACGCTTTCTTTGTGCGCTGGGCTTTTCATAATACCGCCGCTTCCGTAACTCGGAATAGAGCCCAGATCTTTGCACTTTCCTCTTAAAGCGGCGAAGTGCCCGCTCGAGGCTTTCATTATCCTGTACGACTACTTCCAAGGAGATCACACTCCTTTGCTGTTAAACGGAAACAGTAGAGCCCAAAAGTCTATAATCGGATCCCTAAAGCGGCAACGGGATCATAAGTATTGTTCAGTTTAGGGTAGTCGTCCTTCCCGGTGTAATGTGTGCGTATAGAGCTGGTATACCTCAGGATGGGCAAGGAAGTCTTTCGCCCAACTTTCAAAGTCTGGCAATGGCAACAATCGTTCGATGTAGTCCACAACCATCATGGCGAATTGGACTCGGTCTTTTGATAATAAATCAATGCTTTTCCCCGCCAAGATTTCATCAACAGTATCCTCGAAATTGTCTGGGGTAATGAGGCTTATAAAGTGTGAAACCTGGTCTAGCCTGTATGAGCTATATAGAGATCGTAGTCGATCTAGCTCCAAGTCGTTTGGGGGTGCGGCCTCATCTTCAGCCCAATCTCCTGCGATGTCCTGAGAATTTTCCTGCAGCAATCTTCGGAATCGCCCACGAAGCTGCTGTCCAACAAGACCACGCGAACTTCCTGTGTTCAGCACTGAGTCGAGTAGCCCGGCCAGCAGAGGCTTCCCTAATCCTCTTGCTTTTTCATGGATTTCCGCCTCGGAAGATTCGATGAAGATGTCAGCTGTCCGGATCTCATCCTCACTGAGTTCGCTATACCCGGGGCGGAAAGAGAAATACCCTCGCCACTCCCCTGCTTGAGTAACAAAAGTCACAAGAAAACAAGCCCAGGATTCACTGTCCTTATGGATGAAGGCGACTGATCGCCTGCGTTCGTTGAGTGTCATTTTGATCGATCCATAGCGGCTGACCGAAGATGTTAGAAATAAAGTATCAGAGCAAGAAAGATTGACCCGCTTTAAGCTATGAGAGTTAAACTATTTCTTGCGGACGATATCAAACGATTGTTATCGTTGGGACCGATACAAAAACCAAGTTTCAGCAAGAGGCTTGCTGTTACGACGGTTATGTTCCTGATGCGATGGGAATCTAACCCGGCCGATAAGGCCGGGTTTCTTTTCCGATAAAACTACTGAGTGGTCTATAATGGACTTGGCAACGCACATACAGGCACGCCCCGAGGCTATGGGGGACGTCCCGGGAATCTGTGAGCTACCTCTCACACGGGCTGTCGTGCAATACCGTGAACTACACGAAATGGATACACCAGGCGGTAGGATCGAAGACATTGGGCTTGCGCTAGTTGTAGAAGGACGCCAGGCCGGCTCAGCCGAGGTGCTTGATCTTGGCAGCGGGCGAGTAAAGGTGCTCGATCTTAGCACTGAGTTGGTTGTCTTGGATTGGGTATACGAACCCACCCTTGCGTACGTCACAGAACTGATCAGAGAAACTGCAAAGACAAAACAGGACGAATCTCTTCGTAGTTATGCTTACAAACTCGGCTTAAGCGTTCTAGAAAGAGTTGGTTTTGGACCACTTACACGGCCGACTCTTCTCCGGATCGGATATCGTGATATTTGCCGTGATTTTGATCTGCACGAAGGCACATCAATTAGATTTGTTCTTGGGCCAGGCCGGATTTCGCGCGCATACCTGAGTTATGATGCGTGTGCGCTATCTTTTAAAACAGCCTTCACGGAGCCAGATGCTCCGCTAGAACATGCTTTGTTGGATGCTTTCAATTCAGCAGCTGAAGTCCGTCGTTTCGAAATGATTTCTGAGGCCGACTCTATCGAATACCAGGTTCGCTTGCCCTTGCCGACAACTTTTGCGGAGACCCGCGCGAGTCTCGGGGTGATGAGGCGTGGTCTAGCTGCTCTTATGGCTCGCTTCGAGCCTGACCGCTATGAGTCTGTGGGTCACTTGATGGATACGTTTGGTCAGCGAGAAACTCTGGCTGGACTTCGTGTACGAGACTCTCAAGCTCGGTCCGTGGAGATTGGTCACCGGTTTTCATCAGCACACACTGTGCATTAAAGAGCTAGAAATACGATCAAATTCTGGCATGCGCCTAAACTGCTCAATCCATTTATGAGGTTTTGAGGGTGTCTAGGTGACTAATGGTTGACTAACCGCGCCTCTTATAGTCACTCATGTTCCACGATAACGTGCTTGATAGGTGACTGCTGAGCACTCGATAATCTCCCCAAACGTGGAATAAAAAGCATTCTTTTGTTGAACTTTGCAAAAGTCCATTTTTTGCAAAAAAGCGGCGTGTCATTTTACACAATGTGAGCTGGATCTCAGTGAGCAAACTCCGTGAGCCACTTAGACTTCCGGGAATGAAATCAACAAGAGTGTAAGCTGCGATTGTGTTTAGGAACACTTGGTTTCTAGAAAATATGGAATTCCTAAGTTGTTGATACACAACGACTTAGGAATTACCATTTTTTGTGTAGTTTAGGTAACAAAGGGGTTGCGCGTCTCTTCAAGTAACCTTACTGTGATTTGCGCTACTGAGGATGCCGGCACCCTCCCACCGTAGCCATCGCGTGTCCGATCCGTGATGTGCGGTACGGTAAAAATCCGTGAAATTACACTACCACCTTGGGTGAGGTGCGTCTATGTGGGAAACGTGTTCCGTTCAGTTAAAAGTGCGCTTGCCGCGAGATATCGCTGAGCAGGCAAAGGAAGCTCAGGAAACCGATCCCGAGTTCTTAAGTCGGGTGGTGTTATACGGAATGACGCGACGTTCGATTTACCGACACTTGCGTGATCAAAACCAAGCCCAGGATAGCGAGCCTTTGCGAGAGAGACCGTAAGTAGTTCCGTAAGAGCGAACGGACGGGTACCTTTCTCTAAGAACGCAGTTTGCAGGTAGAAATGTTTTCATAGGCAGCAGTCTGGCAGTTCTTCATGTCCAACGGGAGGGTAGCCGTGGGCACAGTCGAGAGAGGCCCAGAAGAGCCACTTGAAGTTCTGCGTGCTAAGTATCTCGATTACTGCTCAGCCCAGGTTGCAGACCTTCTTCTTTATCTAACTCCAGATGAGATTTACCTCTTAGCTCAGAGGGCCTATCGTGAAGAACGTGAAGAGGGAGAGCTCTCGTATGTGGAGATGGTTCAAAGTGCAACTGATTGGTTATCACGGAAGGTCGCCCTCCCACCATTTGAGGTCTGGCTAGAAGATTACCAGGCTCATCCAGAAAGCTATGCGGAGTACTTCATAGGCCTATGGCAGTCTGAGGCTGAAATGAGCTCAGACGACTGACTCGTCAGGCTCTGATTAGTTCCAGAAAAATATCTGGATCAGTCATACCCCTAGGAATCGACTCCTAGAACGGAAGGTCATCTATCGGTTCTGTACTTCCAGAGTCAGAGTTGCTAGTGGCGCCTTCACCCTCTGGTCCGCCTCCACCGCCGTAGTTGCCACCACCTGTTGATCCCAACATGACCATTTCATTAACTACGATGTCAGTCCAATAGCGAGTGACACCCTGGTCGTCTTGGGTTTGGGAGTACTCAATTCTTCCCTCAACAAAGAGTCGATCTCCTTTCTTGACGTATTGTTCAACTACATCCACGACACGACCGAAAAAAGTCAGCCGATGCCACTCTGTTTTCTCTTGCTGCTCTCCACTTCGATCAGACCAAGTGCGATTTGTGGCCATTGAAAGTTTGGCGACACGTGCACCTGAGGCCGTTGCCCTTATTTCGGGATCGTTACCAATATTCCCAATCAACATGATCTTATTTAGCGATCGGCTCATGAATACTCCTTGGTCGGATTAAAGTCCGATCAAGACTGAAGAAATAGGCTTAAACGGAGAAAAGATTGTCCCTATACTCCGCTGATGAGGGGCGGAATAATAAGGACTTTGAGTCCATTTTTCCATCACTGGAGAATTCGCTAGCTGGGCACACGACGGCACCAAAGAAAAAGTCCAATCAAGAACGCTTTATATAGCTGCGGTTGGGGTAGTTTTGGCCAGGTGAAACCGTTAAATTTTTGTATGCGCCACGGGATCCCCCCAGTCGCTCGTTCGTGCGTCTGAGCGGGCTTACGCTCCACCACTTCCGTAACCTCGGAAGTCAGGACTTGGAGTTTCCGCCTGAGGGCGTCGCGTTAATCGGTGACAATGCCCAAGGGAAGTCAAACTTCCTAGAAGCAATCTACTATTTAGAGACCTTCAGGTCGTTTCGCGGTGCCCGTGATGAACAGCTTATTGGGTTTGATAACGAACTATTTCGGGTGACCGGGACTATGCAGGCAACGGATGAAGAACGCGGTGCTGAGGTTGTAACAGCTGCCTTTGAGCGGAATGGCAAGCGTAAGAAAGTCTCCGTTAATGGTGACGAGCCAGAGCGATTAGGGGACGCGCTGGGTCGTCTTGCTGCGGTTGTGTTTTCTCCCCGTGATACGCAGCTAGTGAGTGGTGGGCCAAAGGAACGGCGTCGCTTTATTGACGTCGTTCTGTCCTTAAGTCAACCAGGGTACTTGGCCGCGATTCAAGATTACAGGAAGACACTGCACCAGAGGAACGTGTCCTTGAAATCTGGTCAGCCACCATCTGTGGTCATGGCTTGGGATAGTGGGCTCGTTAAGTTAGGTGCGAGCGTGATTCAGGCTCGGAGAGAATGGCTCACACTCTCTTGTGAGGCCTTTAGCGACTACTACGCCAGGGTTTCAGGCGGAGTTTCGGCGCGCATCACATACGCGCCCAGCTTATCACTGACTGGGGTAAGTTCTGAACAAGGGATCGCCGAAGCATTTATGGACGCCTTGTCTGTCACAGCGGAACGTGAGAGGCGAGTTGGTGCAACGGTTGTAGGGCCTCACAGGGATGACATCCGGCTGCAGTTAGATAACAGAGGATCTCCCCTCGATTTAAGACAATACGGGTCAGGTGGACAGCGTCGAACTGCCGCGCTTGCGTTGAGGCTTGTAGAGGCGAAGAGCATTCGTGAGTCAAGGTGCAAGCGGCCGCTTGTTTTGTTGGACGATGTTTTTGCTGAGTTCGACAGTGGCCGAAGCGAGCGGGTGCTTGAGTTGATGGAGGCTGAGGATACTGGACAGGTGGTGCTCACTGCTCCAAAAGAAGAACACGTGCGGATTCACAGTGATTCGTTGCCTCGGTGGCGTATAAAAGCTGGGATCGTAGCCACATGAACCAAAGTCGAGGACCGGTCCAGGTCGGCTCACTAGTTCCAAGTGTACTTGAGCAGCATGGAGTCAAAGACCAGATCAAGCGCATGACCGTACTAGAACTTTGGTCGGAGATAGTTGGCGAACATGTTGCTGCAGTTACTCAGGCCAGAAGTGTTTCGGAGCGTACACTTTTTATTGAAGTGAGTACGAGCGCTTGGTTGATGGAGCTCAACATGATGAAGTCTGAATTCTTGAGCGAAGTGAATCGACACCTAGAAGAGGTACCGCTGGAGCGCATCATTTTTGTGCTTGGGGAAAGTGAATAGAGGCTAACTGACCGCGGTTAACACTTACGGAGCGGACATGGCAGACAAAAAGAAACAGAAGAAGGAAGAATACACCGCTGGTCAGATCCAGGTGCTCAAGGGTCTCGAGGCCGTCAGAAAACGTCCGGGAATGTACATCGGGACAACTTCATCAAGAGGTCTTCACCACCTCGTTTATGAAGTGGTAGATAATTCCATTGATGAAGCCATGGCCGGATACTGCACACACGTAAAAGTGATAGTTCACGAAGGGAATTCGGTCACAGTTGAGGACAATGGCCGAGGGGTTCCGGTGGATATCCATCCCACCGAAAAGGTACCAGGTGTCGAACTCGCTATGACTACGCTCCATGCGGGTGGAAAATTTGATAAGAGTACGTATAAGGTGTCGGGTGGCCTCCACGGAGTCGGGGTGAGCGTAGTGAATGCATTGTCCGAGTACCTTGAAGTTGAAATACGGCGTGGTGGTAAGAAATACCATCAACGCTACGAGCAGGGTGTTAAGACGAAGGAGCTTGAAGAGCTAGGGAAGGCAAAAGGCTCTGGTACGCTCGTGACTTTTAAACCTGACTCCGAGATCATGACTGATCTTGAGTTTTCATTTGAGGTGCTCTCTAATCGCCTAAGAGAGCTAGCGTTCTTAAACAAAAGCCTAAAAATCACGCTCACAGACGAGCGCAATGGCGGTGCCTCCGAAGCATATTACTACGAGGGTGGTATAGCGGAGTACGTGGAATTCTTACGCGGTAGCCGAGAAGCCTTGCATGACAAGGTTTGTTATTTCGAGTCTTCTAAGCCTGAGGCTGAAATTGAACTTGCGCTCCAGTATGACGAGGGATTTAGTGAAAACACCCATACATTCGTAAACAATATCAATACCCACGAAGGTGGAATGCACCTGACGGGACTGAAGTCTGCACTCACACGCACAATCAATGACTATGCCAGGCGGAATAACATTTTCAAGAAGGACGAGAGCTTGTCAGGTGAAGATGTCCGTGAGGGACTAACCTGTGTCCTGAGTGTGAGGGTTATGGAGCCTCAGTTTGAGGGCCAGACCAAGACCAAGCTGGGCAACAGTGAAGTTAGGGGAGCCGTCGAGGCAGCTGTGAACGAGCACCTGTCGATCTTCCTCGATGAAAATCCGAAGGCGGTCAAGTCAATTATTGATAAGTCGCTTCAGGCCGCACGCGCGCGTGAGGCAGCGCGAAAAGCTCGTGACTTGGCTCGTAAGAAGAGTGCACTCGAGGGCGGTGTATTGCCAGGTAAACTTGCCGACTGTTCAATCTCGGATCCGTCCCTCTGCGAACTCTATCTTGTTGAGGGAGATTCTGCTGGAGGGTCGGCCAAACAAGGGCGGGATCGCGGATATCAGGCGATTCTGCCACTCAAGGGCAAAATTCTTAATGTTGAGAGGCTTCAGGGTCGGATCGATAAAGTGCTCTCTAACATTGAGATTCGGGCGATTATTACTGCAATCGGTGGAGGCATTGGAGAAGAGTTTGATCTTGAGAATGTGCGTTACCACAAAGTGGTGATTATGACAGACGCGGATGTAGACGGTGCCCACATCAGGACCTTGCTGCTCACATTCTTTTTCCGCCACATGCAAGCAATGATAGAGGCTGGCCACATTTATATTGCTCAGCCGCCTCTCTATAGAGTGCATAAAGGTAAGAGCGACCACTACGCGTACTCTGACCAAGAGCGCGATGAGTATGTAAAACGGCTTGGTGGTAAGAATGGGGACACCAAGGGAATCAATATCCAGCGCTATAAAGGCTTGGGTGAGATGAACCCTAGCCAACTCTGGAAGACCACGATGGATCCGGAGGCACGCACCATGCAAAGGGTGGAAATCGATCAAGCGGCCTATACCGACAAGCTTTTCCAGAGGCTCATGGGAGATGATGTCGAGCCGCGCCGGGCGTTCATCGAGAAAAATGCCAGATACGTCAAGAACCTAGATGTTTGACCACCTAACTTGACTTCAGGGAAAAACCGACGTCTGTCGAGGTTTTTCTCGGCTCTTGATCATAGGGTGCTAGATCGGCTCAAGCTCAGCCCTAAGTGGAACTGTTTGTACGTGACACTCGTCAGCGGTCACTACAACGTCCGTTTGAACCCATGTGTGGTATCCTGAACGCGCGACAGTAACGTTATAGGTTCCAGCCCGTTCTGGAGCACCCACTAAGATTGAATTGTCTTCGATACCAACGGTACTCTCGAAATAAGCGCCTTCATTTAGGGTCATTGTAGCACCAGCAGCATTCGGGTTTCCGCTTTCGGCGTTGACGACTTCCATTTGAATCCCAAACCGCAACTCTTTGGTGCAC
>Ga0209228_1000272_pt1 | contig 27221 bp, 21 predicted proteins | sample METZYME_3_150m_FD_187547 | JGI IMG/M metagenome (GOLD analysis project Ga0209228, IMG submission 187547) | Marine microbial communities from oxygen minimum zone in mesopelagic equatorial Pacific - METZYME_3_150m (SPAdes) (version 2) | ecosystem: Environmental > Aquatic > Marine > Oceanic...
AATCTCGTTTTTTAGACACGTCACCAGCCTGGGTGATTTCGGAGTCCTCATAAAGCAATGAAGACTCCAGCGACATTCTCGGACTAATAATCCAGTTATGAATAACAAAGGGTTCATAGCGCATTTCTTCAACGGTGGAATTGGCATTGGCAACAGTGACAGGTACTAGCCCACCGTAATTAGCTAAGCCTGCTACACCGGGGATATCGACTCCCAAGTTAAGGTTTGAATCAAGAATGGTCTGGGCTCGCTCGGCACCAAACTCAATGTCCTGAGCCCCGCCAAAGATATCGAAAGTGTAGGAGCTGCGGACAATTCGCTCCCTTGTAGTACTTCCTGAATCCAGGAATAGATTTTTGTTCTCGGAGCCGTCGTCAGATAAATCAAAGCGCTCCCTGGTGCTATCCCGAGTAAATAAATTACTAATAAAGAGAACCTTGAACCGGTCACCCCGCTCAGTATTGTATTCATAGTCTCCACCAACTTCCCAGTTCTCAATCGAGCTGGGGGTTTCTTCCCTCTGAAAAGAGGACACATTGGGCATAACTTTAAGATCTATAGTGCGTCGATTTAACTCTGTATCACCGCCTCCTTCCATAAACTGAGCATTGAAGCGACCACTACTATTGGAATTGATCTCATAGTCCAAATTAGTGTTGATAGTCGAATAATTTCCCTCTGTAACCCGAACATCCCGAATAATGTCGTTAGGTGAAAAATCCCCAAGAATAGAGTTTTCCTTGCTGATATACATAGAATAACTATCGTTGGAACGGGCACTGGCCTGGAAGTTCAAGCCTCCTAGCTGACCACTATAGGAAACGTCACCAGAAGGTGTAACTGTATTGTCATCAGCCTGATTAGCCCCGATTTGGTATTGGATAGTAGAAGTACTAAACGTCTCAAATAGAACAACATTAATGACCTGGCCACTACCACGAACATCCAGTTCACCGGAGGTGCCCCTGATAATTTCGATGTAATCCACCTGGTCGGTGGTAATCCGGGATAACTGACCTCCGGTACTGTTGCTCTTGCCAGCGGTACGTTTTCCGTTAATGAGAATCTCACTGCCACGATTACCGCCACCAAATCCACGACTACCACCGCCACCAAATCCACGACTACCGCCGCCACGGCCTCCAGAAAAGCCTCCCCAACCGCCTCTGGAAAATCCACCTGAAGAGCCGAAGCTACTACCACCACTAAGACCAGGTATACGGTCCAGCATGTCCTGGGCGGTAACAGGTGACCATTCACCGAAATAGGATGCCGGATATTTCACGGTCGACTCTTCGCCCACATTATCCTGGGCGATAGACACAGAATTGAGACTAAGTAATAGCAGGAGAAATAAGGTTATTCTTGGAGCCATCCGGGCTGCCTCTAACTTCAATTTGGGAAATTTTGTCTTACTTGTCGGCACAAACTAGTTAACAGTTAGTAGGGAGTGCTTTGGGGCGCTAGTATTGCACAGCTTAAAGGAATTGTTTGTTACAAATTGTATGATTGTCAGGAAGTTAGGAGTATTCCAGATAGGGACATTCAACTAGTGAGGTTCATACTTTCTCAGGGCCATTCCACCGGTCAGAGAACCGTAGACATTGCCATAGGCATCGGCAAATACCCCTTCTTGGGTGCCATCTGCATCAGGATCATCAATAAAAGTAATCACTTTACCATCATCCACACGAGCAATGCGGATCCCCTCATCGTAGCCCGGATTGTTGCGAGGGGTGGAAGAAGAATCGGTAACATACAGAATGTCATTGTGATCTATATAGATGCCGCTGGGACGACCAAACTGGCGCCATTCCGCAATGAAATTACCTTCCTCGTTAAAGATTTGTACCCGGTTGTTGCCCCGGTCACCAACAAAGAGCCGGCCTGACGAATCCATTGCCAAGGCGTGAGGAACTGCAAATTGTCCCGGACCACTGCCTCTTTCACCCCAGGTTTTGATGAAGTTTCCTCGAGCATCGAACTTCATAATTCGTGCATTGGTCTGACCTCCATGGCCATCCCCAATAAATATATCTCCATTTGGCCCGACATAAACAGCTGAAGGTTGATTGAATTCATCCGGTCCGTCCCCGGCAATACCGGGCTTGCCCAGCTCCAAGAGTTGTTCACCGGTAGGGCTGAACTTGAAGACTTGGTGGCCTTTACCTTCACGTCGAGGATCCCTGCCGTCTGGCCCTTCTCCGTCAGTTACCCATACATTGCCTTCCCTGTCCACATGCAGACCATGAGGTCTAATGAACATATTGGCGCCAAAGCTGATAAGGTGCTTACCTTCCATGTCAAACTGCATGACCGGATCCAAGTTGGAGCCGACACAGTCATTAGCACCGCAACGATCGAACACCCAAATGCTGGAGCCGTCAGGGCTAATAGAGAACCCAGCGGTGGACCCGATAGTTCTATCCGGGGGCATCTTAAAGAATTCCTGATTGATGGTATAGGCATCGCTTGGGCTAAACCGCGCGTCATCGACTTGGGCTTGCAAAGCACTCGTTAGTACCAACAAAGCAAGCACCAAAGACCAGCTACACTGAATTGTGAATACTCTTGTCATCCGGTAATCAGTTCACACAGGTTAAAGTAACCCGCATTACAATTAGTCACGTAAAGCAAATGTTGATAGGCCATTTCCGGATATGACGGACACATATTGAATACCATCCACCATATATGTCACTGGCGCCATCACGATTTGTCCCCCGAGGTTCACGTTCCAAATCAAATCGCCACTGCGGGCATCGATAGCATGGAAGTAGCCTTCTCTTCCCCCGGTAAATAACAAGTCGGTAGCTGTGGTGAGCATACCGCTATCACTAACATCGTATTGGTTGTAGGACCAGACTGCTTCGCCAGTTTGCGGATCCATAGCCTTCAGCGAGGCATACCCTACTTCATCAGTCCAATTGTTGATTGGATTGGTACGCCCGATGCCGATAGTGGGAGCATCCGGTGAGGGTGCCAGCACAGAAAATCCACCGCCCAGGAAGGCTTGTCCTGGCACATATTCCGATTCCTCAGCCCTATAGATAGTGGCGTAATTTTCCCAGGCACTGAAATAAAACAGACCTGTACGCGGGCTGTAGGAGGGAGGATACCAGTTGGTACCACCCTGATTGCCCGGATACGTCGGCATGCCTTCTGGTTGAGGCGTTGGAATCGGCCTGCCGTTCTCATCCAGGCCACTGGACCAATTCACCGTTACGAAGGGTTTACCCTCCAGGAATAGACCGGTAACGCGATCCAGCACATAAAAATAGCCATTACGATTGGCCCACATCATCACTTTCTTGGGCTCGCCGCGCCAGACCATGTCTGCCAGCACAGGCACTTGTACGGAGTCGTAGTCATAACCGTCGTTTGGCGTAAACTGGAAATACCACTCCAACTCACCAGTATCTGCATCAAGCGCGATTACCGAATCGGAAAAGAGATTATCCCCCGGACGCTGTCCAGCATTCCAATCTGGGCCGGGGTTGCCGACCCCCCAGTAAGTTAGGTTGAGTTCTGGATCGAAAGAACCAGTTATCCAAACTGAGGCTCCGCCGTGCTCCCAATCATCTCCTTCCCAACTATCGTGACCCGGCTCACCGGGACCGGGAATCGTATAAGTTTTCCACGCCTGCTCCCCGGTTTCCGCATCGAAGGCGGCAACATAACCACGAATTCCGTACTCTCCGCCTCCAACGCCGACGATAATCTTGTCCTTAACAACCAGAGGCGCCATGGTCACTGAGTACGCTAAATTTACATCGGCCACTTCGGCGTTCCACAAGGGTTGACCGTTAATTCTGTCTAGCGCAATTAGCCGAGCATCCAGAGTACCCATGAAGACCCGATCATCCAGTACGGCAACACCCCTGTTATTTGCGCCACAACAGACACGAGCATTTTCTGAAGGGGTGTGTCGGAATTTCCAGAATACCCTCCCTGTGCTAGCGTCCACTGCCATTACGCTGTTTGGCCGCTCAGTCACGTACATCACCCCGTCAACAATAATGGGGTTCGATTGCCAGGCACCGAATACCTGGTTCTGTAGAATCCATTTCAGCTCCAGGTTTGTCACATTATCCGGCGTAATCTGATCTAGCCGGCTATAGCGCTGGCTCATATAGTCGCCGTTGTAGGTCAACCAGTTCTCTGGTTCTTCAGTAGCATTCACTATGCGATCGTATGGAACCTGGGCCCCAACCTGGCCAGATACAAACAGACCCGCTATGAAACAAATGTAAAGCAGTTTTATTTTTGATTTATTCATCGCAGACCTCTTAAGGTAAGTAGGTAACCAACCACATCAGCCACCTCGTCACTATTAAGCGTTGTTGGAGTCTTACTCGGTTGCATGCTGATTTCATAATTAACAAGATCGGATTTTTTCAAAGATCGTAGTCTTTCTTGGGAATCAATTAACTGCACCGTATAAGTATCTTCGTTTAGCCTTCTGCCGATAATAGTTTCTTCGTTACGGGTAACTATTCGCACCGGTCGGTTAATCGGTAATATAGCTGCGCCCGGATCCAGCAGATTTCTCTGCAATGACGCTGGTGAGCGTATTGCGCCAATTTCTGAAAGATCCGGAGCTGTGCGAGGGCCAATGCCATTTACCCTATGGCAATTCACACATTCTCCTTTACCCTCAAACAAGGCCTGCCCGCGAATCGGGTCACCAATACGGATAGCAACCCCCTCTGGATCGAAACCAGCTCGAATATAGGCAATCACACCATTTAATTCTTCTGCATTAAAATTAAAAGCAGGCATCTGACCTTCGGCTGCACCATCAAGTACAACGGTACGAATATCATCGTCTGATTGGGCATTACGAAACTGGCCAAGACGCAGATTAATGCCACTCACCAAGTCGCCCCGAGGCCCGTGACACAGTGCACACTCCCGGCTATAGACACGCAATCCCGCCTGGATTGCTTCGGTCGTGTACTGGTGATCTCCCATCTCCTGGCTCACTCCGTGAAGAGGGAAAAGTAGCCAGACAATTCCAACCATCCAGCCGAAAAAACGTATTTCTTTTAGTGACTTCATAGAATAATTCGTGATCTGTTGATTTCAGAAGATCTGAGCATAATCGGAAATAGGTAAGACGTCTATCTGCGTGTAAGACCGCCATATGAATCAAAGGTTTCATCGCCCTATATGTGCCGGGGTACTCTGGTTGTTTCTCTAGTACAAACTCTTTGCTATATTTGGGATCTATGTAACGCAGTCTCCATTTACGATTATCGAAAACACAACAGCAGAGGTTAACTTAGATGAATTTACTGAGAATCAAAACCCTGTCTAGCGCCCTAATTGGGCTAGTTATTTTTGCAGGCTCCTTCACTATTCCGAGCACAGTCGCACAAGACAACAGTGATGGCAGATACCGTCCAGAAGGCCGAACCTTTGCACGAAATGCCGCCAATATGTTCGATGACAGAGTATTTGAAGCAAGAACCTATGAGACGGGTACTAATCAGGAAGCGTTCGCAAGTGCCACTATCTTCTATCCGCTAACACTGAGCTTCGATCCGCCCAATGGAGCCGTGATTATGGTTCCTGGCTACCGGGGCACGCCCCCGGTTTATGACTGGTGGGGGCCAATGCTGGCTTCAATAGGTGTGATTACCATGATAATTGAAACCAATACCCCGGAGGATTCGCTTGAAGCACGTAAGAATGCTTTTATTGCCGGGGTTGAATTCCTTCGTGGTGAAAACAACAACGCAGACAGCCCAATACGCGACAAACTGGATACCGGTAATATCGCCATTATGGGTCATTCCCTCGGTGGAGGCGCCTCACTACGGGCGGCCGAAGAACTCGCTTCCCAGATCAAAGCCGTTATACCACTGACCCCCTATTGCTGTGAGCTCGGTCAACCTTTCGAAGGTGACCTGAGTGGAGTCTCAGTACCTACACTTATCATTGCCAGCGCCGAAGATGCCATAGCTCCTCCTGGCGATCATGCTCGTATGCTTTATGACTCCGTCAACGCCTCTACCGAAAAGGTATATCTGGAGTTCGCTACAGGAAATCATATGTTGCCTTCTAACAGCGGGCAGGATCTAGAGACACTTGGCACTTACGTTTACGCTTTTATCAAGGAAAACTTCACCGACAACCCACGCTATACTGATTTTATTTTCGGTGATGGTGAGGAACAGTTTTCAATTTACGAGACTAACCAATAAGTTCAGTCTCGGTTAAGTGCGGACATAAGAGGTGTTCGAAAATCAGTGGACACCTCTTTGTATTTGCCACTCTTTCTCTCAATTCGAAATACTCTCGACAACAAAAAGAGAAAGAGCATCGCCATGAATAAACTAGCTCCATTTTTCCTATCCCTGCTCCCCTCATTGTTAATTGCTGCCGAGATTAGCACTACAAATTTTAATGAGACCGATGGTTTTGAGTTAACTAGCCGCAGCGATGGTCTCGCCCTGACTTGGGAAGCTCCTGAGGGCAAAGCCCACCTGGATCTGCAGTTCATTCCCCGTCGTGGGAATAACGCAGCCTTACCATTGATTCGGGAAATCGGCATAAATGGCGTTGTCGCACTTTCAGATGTTGACCCGAATTATTTGTTTTGGGTGGGTGATCGGGATCTGACTTTAAGAGATGGTTGGGAGATTTTCTTCGATCGCGTGCCGACTCGTCCCTATGCGGTTGAAAAGGGATACCTCATTCCCGGAGATGTGAGTATCTCTACGGATGAAGACCGAGCCACCATTATACTTGATGGACTAAACAGCACCCATTTTTCTGGTTCTCTCGTCTTCATCCTGTATCACGGCAGCCCTTTCGTGCACATGGAGGCAAGGGTTTCTACCGAGCGACCTGCCACTGCATTCCTTTACCATGTCGGGCTCGCAAAGCCTAACATCGAAGGTCATCGACTGGAGTGGATAGATTCCCTCAATGCTCCCCATTCCGAACCAGTCATTGAGGAAACTGCTAATATATATCAGACTCGATACCGCAGTATGGCGCTGAGTTCAGACAACGGTTCAGTCGTAATCTCGCCTTTCCCCCACCAATATCTCTATCCACTAGATTTCGCTGATAACTTCGGTTACAACTGGGCAGGCAACGAATATTTAGACATGATTGATGGTTTCGCATGGGGTGTAAGGCAGCCACCGATGGGTGATCGACGATTCGTGCCTTGGGTTAATGCTCAGCCAGGTAGCCAGCAAAAACTCGGCGTGTTGTTGTTCGTTTCCAGCCAATCGGGCTTGGAAAATCTGGAAGTTGTGAAACAGTATACACGCAACGATTCTTTCAAGCCTCTACCTGGCTACAAAACTCTAAGCAGCCACTATCATCACGAACATTCTATGGATTTTATCAACCAACAACGAGAACAAGTTACTGATGATATTCCTGTAGGCTTGGAAAATCCTGATTTTGTAAAATTCTTTAAGCGTATGGGCGTAGATATGGTGCATATGGCTGAGTTCCATTTTGGCGCGACCCCCCAACTCGATACTCGCGAACGGCTGGCTCAGCTAGATGTTATGCATACGGAGTTTGCCCGTCTGTCCAACGAAGAATTTTTACTCATACCCGGAGAGGAACCCAACGTACATTTCGGCAGCCATTGGTTAAGCATGTTCCCTAAACCAGTTAATTGGGTTCTAAATCGGGAAAACGACCAACCTTTCGAACAAACAATCGAAGAATACGGCACCGTCTACCATGTCGGCAGCGCACAAGACGTTCTGACGTTGCTCGAAAAAGAATCCGGGATAGCCTGGACTGCCCATCCGAGAGTTAAAGGGTCTACCGGATTCCCTGATGACTATAGAGACCAAGAATTCTTCACTAGTAATCATTTTCTTGGGGGTGCCTGGAAAGCAATGCCCGCCGATTACTCACGCGAAATGCTGGGCTGGCGAGTACTGGACCTGGGAGATGACATGGCGAACTGGGGAAATCACAAGTACATACTTGGGGAAGTAGATATTTTCAAGATTTACGAAGATTACGAACTGTTTGGCACAATGAACGTCAATTACCTAAAACTCGATAAAATTCCTCACTACGAAGACGGTTGGCAGCCAGTACTCGATACTCTAAGTTCCGGGAAATTCTTTGTCAGCACGGGAGAGGTTCTTATCTCCAGTTTCGATATTAACGGCCGCGAGAGCGGTGAAACATTATCTGCCAGCATCGATTACAGTTCGGTAATCCTCAATGCTAACCTGGAATGGACCTATCCACTGGCTTATATGGAGGTGGTATCAGGAGATGGAACGGATGTGTATCGCCAACGCATCGATATGTCGGATACTCGCGAGTTCGGAGCGCATAACCTCAGCCTGCCCCTGGATCTAAGTAATCGTAAATGGATACGTATCGAAGTTTGGGATATCGCTCGCAACGGCGCATTTACCCAACCTGTATGGTTGGAATAGGAAGTTTTGAAACCGCTGAGGGTCTAGAAGACCTCAATGTCTTCCGACAATGACTTTACAGCAACAATATGATTACGGCCTCACCATGCCCTAATTAGTACGAAATTTTTTGGGGGAAGAAATGAGTACTATATAAAAATTATACCCCAAGGTAATTTGCCCTCTTAAAATGGTGCAGCAGTAAACAAATATATCCCCAGCAAGAAAGCGATAACGGAATACGGGACAGCCCAATAGTAATAAATTCGGACAAAATAATTTATAATCACTCTGAACACCCATGGGAACAATAAGAAAAATACAGATTCGGCTAATACTATTAATGTAATTGCGAACACAACCACCCGCCAAGTAATGTCGCCCCACGAAGTTTCGCTTGTTACCCAAAAAAGCAGCACTAAAGAACTGGCTAAAAAAACAATCGCGGAATACCTGACGGTTTTATCGCTAAGTTTGGCAAAAAAGTTCATGTAACTTTTCCAGGGTTTACTAAAGAGGAACGAAACTGCGAAGAGTATGGAGATAGTAGCTAAAATATTATTCATAAATATCCTGCAAGCAAAAATTTCTGTAATTCAGTTACAAGTCCCTCTTATTGCCTTGGTGAAGGCGGGTCCCAATCACAGGCTTCACAATTTGGGTCTATGCTATTTTGATCCAGAACCTCAAATATAAAATCCCGCCAAATTTGATTTGGCTGCCAAACCGTATTCATGTCGGCTTTGGCTTCAGATATCGGTGTATCGCCATAAATAACACGATAAAGGAAACTGAAGGCCGTCGCGCGCGCATTTACCTGACAATGAAGGAGTGTCTTTTTTTCCGTATTTCTTTGCATTGAGTCAGCAAAGGCATAGAAATCATCCGGTAACGGATTAGCAAAATCGACAGGCACTTGCATGTATTCCATTCCCAAGCCTTTAACCAGCTGATCTTCATCCGGCAATGCATTTGGGTTATTCGTGAAAGCAATATAGACCACCCGCTCAAATCCCTGATCCGCGATAACCTGAAACTGTTCGCGGGTTGGTTGACCGGCGCTTGCAAGCATTTCGTCATACTGGCGAAAATTCATAATCTCTTCGAGACCAGGGTCAGGATTTTCGATGGCAAGAATAGTCGATGCAAACAGCAAATTTGTAATCACTCCGAACACAAATTTTTTCATTATTGACCTCAATTTGATTCTTAAAATAAAAGTAAACCTTTTGCTGCTGATCGCTTTCCAGTAAGAAGACCAAGTTAGATTTGCGCCATCTCTAGAGTATCAAAGTGATCAACTCGTCACCAAATAACTCCAGAGTTTCCCGAAACCTGACTCATAATTGATGATTACAATGTGGCAGTCATTCCGCCATCAACCATGTAAATTCCACCAGTACAAAATGAAGCTTCATTTGACGCGAGGAAAGTAACCATATTGGCGACTTCCTCATTAGCTCCCCACCTTTGCATTGGAATCAACTGCTCAAAAGCGGCACGGACTACGTCAGGTTGCTCTGGATTTAGTGATTTAGCCAAATCATTCATCATCCTGTTGTCTATAGGACCTGGGCCAACGGCGTTGATCCTAATCCCAGAGTCTGCTAACTCGGCCGCGCAACCTTTAACCAAACCATTAACAGCATGCTTTGAGGCAATATAGGGACTTGCTCCTGCGTACCCAGTGATTCCTGCGCCTGACGAGGTAACTATGATTGAAGAGTCTCCAGGGTTCTTTTTCATGGCCTTTATAGCGTACTTTATCGATAACCAAACGCCGATCACATTGGTATTTAATACCGTAGCAAAGTCATCCAAAGATTGATCTTCCAAAGGGGCTGCCACGCCTTCGGTCCCTGCATTAGCAAACATTATGTCGACCTTGCCAAATACTTTAATGGTACGCTCAACTAGTTCTTCTACTTCACTAGCATTAGTAACATCTGCGGCAAAGCTTTCAATATTTTTACCCCCATCCAGACTTTGAATTACTTTCTCCAGTTTCTTACTTGAGCGACCCGTCAGCATCACTTTTGCCCCTTCACTTAAAAACTTTTCGGCAGTAGCGGCTCCTATATCTCCAGTCGCGCCGGTAACGATAGCACTTCTCTTCTTGAGTCTCATAATTAAGTATTCTCATTTTTGAATGTGGAATCATAAATGCAGGACAAGCGTCTGCATCTTAATATCAAATTACTCTTACCCTTTTTGTTAGTCCATCCATAAAAAAAGCCTCTCGTCATTACAAAGAGAGGCTTTTTCAACCGCTTTGGGATTATTAAGGGAACAATTCTGCCAGAGTGGCTTTTGCTTCTGCACTAGCCGTGTGATTAAAGTTGGCAATTATTCCAGCCAAAGCCTTGGGACGATCTGGTATCTGATCCATAGCCTGGAGAGAAGCCATCGCAGCTTTCCCGTCTGCATTTGCCGCATGAGCGATATTGGAAACAGCAGTTGCCATCGCCCTTATTCCGTCGAAAAGGCTATCATCGTCGGAAATAGCCATCAGACTGGCTTTATCAGCATCGGAAGGGAAATGATTGATTGAAGCAACAATATCAGCAACCGCTTTTATGGCTGAGGCGTTGTCCTGTGCCATGGAAAATTGGGAAAAGAGCCCAACTATGGCGATAATTGTAATTTTTCTAGCTAAGTTCATAAGGGTCTCCTCTGGAGGAAATAAGGTCCTCGACTTGAGTATATACCATTCTTGAATCCTTACCAGCTAAACCACAGCTCACATTGACCCTTATTAAGTTGAATTTCCTGATATATTTTAGTTCTTTATATCCCAATATGTTTTTGAGCCGCTTTCTTTTCAATCGGTGGCTTTGATTACTTCATATAAATATCGGGCTAGCTCACAGTCACCTGCATGCGACTTATTTCGCTCGTCAGGATTATGTTTTATATCCTCTACGCGGTCTAAATCACTTCTAATTTCCTTGAGCGTGGCTTCAACCCAAGAATCATCGCCTTTATATGGAATGACGGCCGTATTAAACTTCATCCAAGCTGTTGCTGGATCATCCTTATCTATCATTCCGTCAATTCCAACATGCTGACCATCGACATAGACAAAATAACCAACATCGCTTACTTCAAAGCCTTTCCTTCGCATAACCCATTGATACATATCCATCTGCCTTCTGTAGCTTGCTTTGTAATCAGGGCTGTTTGAACCTTCTGGCGGTGCTAAGAAACTTTCATCTAACGGTTTAGGGTTTCTGGTTAATTGCGCAGTACTCTTGTAATCGACAATATGAAGCTTGCCAGTTCCTTGCGGCGCATCATCGCGCCCAAAGACTTGCATCGGCCTTACAAGCTCAACCCAAACATCATCTAATCCACCCCCGAAAATAATATTTGATTCTTTATGTAGTGTATTGAAGTGGTTAGGGGTAGCCCCAAACTGGAGCGCATTTTCCCATTTATCTAAATCTTCGTGCTCAAAAGGAACGAGATGCTGTAACCCCGCCGAGACCATAATCGGATGAGCTTCTTTTCCTCTATAATGATTAAAGTCGCGTTTTAAAAGAGTGTCTGTATTGCTGTTTAGATTAAAGCCTGGTATTGAAGGTGGCTTTACGCCCCAAATTTTTTCCAGGTAAAAGCATTGTTTACATTTTACATATGTTTCAATTTTGCTTCGCGAAAGCTCAAAAGGCACATCTGCGAGTTCAGGTTTATATGCTCCCCGATGCCTCTTAGGTCTTTCTGCCAATGACCAATCGAAAGACACTACTTATCCTTTCCCCAGGCCCGCAATTTTAGGCAAAGCGTGCTAACAAAAATAACAAAAACAAAAAGAGCGAAGGGCCACCCTTCACTTTCATTTTCATCAGTAAGGGGAAAAAGCTGAGTCACTATGAAGATAAAAATAACGGTAAGCCAAGCGAACAATATTATGGTAAAGGTAGCTCTCATTATTTATTACTCACTCATCTCTCGAGAACAAAAGGCCCAGCCATAATAAAGTATTTATTTTATATTTCAATATGTTATAACTAAAAAAGACTACCAATTCCCACCCTGAACCCTACTAAATGACAACTCGCAATACAGATTTTAAGTATAGATTGGCTCTGCTAGAAGATATACCCGCTATTGAGGTTCTAATGCAACTCTCAATAAACGGACTTCTAAAACCTTATTTAACCAAGCGACAACTGGAAGCTTCTATTGAAAGCATGGGATTAGATGAACAACTTATAAAAGATCAAACCTATTTTATCGTCAATAAAGATAATATTTTTGTTGGATGTGGCGGTTGGAGTAATAGAAAAACTCTTTTTGGGGCTAATCATACTCCGAATAGGGATGATAGTTTCTTAAACCCCGAGGTAGATGCTGCGCGAATTAGGGCAATGTACACGCATCCCGATTGGGCAAGAATGGGAATTGGTACCCTGGTAATGAATATTGGTGAAAAAGAAGCAAAAAAAGCGGGTTTTAAAAAATGTGAGTTAATGGCAACTCAAGCTGGAGTGTCTTTGTATAAGAATCATGGTTATATCGCAAAGGAAGAAATCAATTACGAAAGTGCATCCGGAGCAAGTGTTTCAATGACTAGAATGGAAAAACATCTCAAACAAATACACGAATAGTAGGTGATCATATGAATTGGGAAGCAATAGGTGCAATAGGCGAAATTGTTGGAGCGTTAGCAGTCGTTCTTACGCTAGGTTACTTGGCCAACCAAGTGCGACATGCTAAGGAAGCGGCCGCAGATACTAATAGACTCGAAAGATCCAAGGGTGTTCGAGACATGATGTTGGCTTCCGCTTCGGATAGTGATCTTAGAGAGAATTTGACTAAAGGATTACTACTTTCTGATTATTACAATGAAATTGCTTCTAAGCTGAATATGTCTCCAAATGAAGCAGCAAGTTTTGATTGGGCCATGCTTTATTGGTTCTGGTTGCATTGGGGCCAATATGCTTCTACAACTAAGGATTCAGATGTCGAAGAATTAAGAAATGTAATCCGTGGATTCTATACTAATCCTGGCGTCCGGCTTTGTTGGGAGAAAAGCCCATGGGCCAGACCTGTGCTAGAAGAAGATTTTGTCAAATTCGTAGATGAAATTCTGGCGAAAAATCCAAAATGAGAACTATCTAGCCAATAAAAGCTAGAAAGCCCCGCTCACTTTTAAAGATAAAGTAGTCCCAAATGCAGAGGTCTTTAAGGCCCCTCTAGACAGGAGACCACCAGCCCTACCCTGTACATATAGCAGTGGCTGGAGGTTTTGGGTCTGTTTAATGGAGCGGGTGACGAGATTCGAACTCGCGACAACTAGCTTGGGAAGCTAATACTCTACCAACTGAGTTACACCCGCCCTACGAGGTACGTTGAGAAGGGAGCATTTGAGATATGGGTAATGTTCAATTCTGTAATTTGGGAAAGGCTCTTTTGAGCATCCCGAGAACTAAGATTAATTAACCATAGAGACATATGCCCTGTTAACGAATAATTGGGAAGCTGGAAGTCCAGTCGCTCCATCAAAAGGACTGGATGGAAAGACATCAGAAGCCGGGTCAGCTTCCATAACTTCTTCCAGGGACATACCATCATCTATCATGACCGCAATTCTATCTCTGACAGCCTCCATCTTTCTGACATAGACTTCTAAATCTGCTTTTGATGAAACTTCTCCATGCCCAGGAACCACAATCGTTTCATCGTTAATTATTTCCAGGGCTTTACGTACATTATTAATCATCCCGTCTACCGTCCCACCATTACCTGCGTCTATGTAAGGAAGGCCAGTCAGGTTGGCTACATCACCCATATGTATAACATTAGATTCCTTGAAATATATCAAGCTATCCGATGTAGTATGGGCCGGACCAAAATGCATGACGTCAATGCTGTGTCCATTAAGATTGAGAGTAAGAGCATCTGAATATGTAATTCTGGGCATTGCCTGAGATTCATAGGGTTGTTGGGGCCATACAATACCTACCATATCAATATCAGTACCGGCTTGAAAATATTCCATAGAATTCTCATGTGCAATTATTTCCGCACCCATCGGACCAAATGCTCTGTTTCCTTCCGCATGATCAAAATGAAAATGAGTATTAATGACATAGTCAACCGAACTCCCACCCAACTGATTAATTTCTCGTAAGATAGTCTCATAGACTTCAGGAAATTGGGTATCGACTATTAAAACGCCATCATCACCTACAGACACGAGTATATTGCCACCATAACCAAATATGACGCTTAAGCCATCTTTGAGTTCTTGAGTGCTCAAAATAGCCGGGTCAAAACCTAGCCATTGCATCCTTTCCAGAACGAAGTTTTGATCATCAGAATAAGCATTAAGCTGCGGAAGGGTTCCCTCTGAATTCTGATCAGAGCAAGCTGTTATAAGCGATATAAAACCGATTAAGAGAACAATTTTTTTCATTTTTATCTCCAAGACTAATACAAATTTAATTCTATAGAAGCTAGGAAAAATCAAGAGCCGTTAAAAAACTCCTCTTGATTTAGAAGCTGATTTACTCCCAAGCCATGATCTGTTGGTAGACGCCAGTCGCAAGGACAGTCCTAATCCCTGAAACTTCCTCTAAAAACTCATCAAACCCAGGATTAAAAGTACTTCTTTTACAGAAGAGCATTTTATTATTATAAAATCAAGTCTGACTAGGAGGTTTGACTTATGACTTGGTCAGCGTTTTGGCAATAAAGAGCAGCTAGCTCCGGTGGTCTTTAAAGCTCTCCTAGGTAAGAGACCGACCAGCCTACCCAGTTAGTCTAGTAGTGGCTGGAGGTTTTGGCGAGTTAAGTAGTATGATTCTTTTAAATACCACCGAATCAGTAAATCAGTTTTGAGTTCTACAGCATTTTCTAAAAACATTTTATCGAATTTTGGCTTAGCTATCCTAGCAAGTGCTGGGTTAATGTATGCAAATATTAGTCCGGCCATCGTCTCAGCATTTGCGCAGAACCCGAATTTTACGGGAGAGAGTTCTGGTTATTTAATCTCGATTAACATGTACGGGACTGCCTTTGGCGCGCTTTCAATGAGTTTTTTTGTTGATCGGCTTAATTGGCGTCGAACAGCAACATGGTTGTTAACATTTCTTATTTTATTCGATCTAATTTCCATCACATTTGGTGACCCTAACTACCTATATGCCATAAGGTTTAGTCATGGCCTAATGTCCGGATTGCTAGTAGCACTAGCATATGCGGCAATCGCCAGAAGGGAAAACCCAGAAAAAATACTTGCTTTAGCGATCATGCTGCAATTATTTTTCGGCGGCATTCTAATTCTCTTACTTACTCCTCTTATCCAAGCTTATGGACCAACAATAATTTGGTTGTGTTTAATAGTTTTTTACCTAATAGCTTTTTTGTTCACCCCTCTATTGAGTAACTACACAGTTAACAAAAACACAGCTCAAATTGAAGCAAATTATGCGAGCGCTAGTCGAACATTAATAGCAATTACATTGGTGGCGTACTTTCTGTTTCAAAGCGGTCAGTTTGCAGTATTTTCCTATGTCATCGAGCTTGGGTTAACGCATGAATTCGATTCTGAATTCACAAGCAGGGCAGTGGCTATGGGATTATGGGTTGGTGGGCCCGCGGCTTTATTTGTAACTTGGTGGTCTATTAGAACTGGAAGGTTACTACCGATAGTTATTGCATCGAGTCTACAAATCATTTCTATCGCTATACTACTTTTACCATATCAAAGTTTGTTCCTCGCAGGAAACATCGGGTTCGGAATATTCTTTAGCATTGCTCACCCGTACATTCTAGGAGTAGCTTCTGAACTTGATAATACTGGAAGAATTGCAGCTTTAGCAGCATTTGCTGGCTCACTAGGGCTAGCAACTGGACCAGGTGTTGGTGCTGTTTTGGTTGGGGAAAGTAATTACGATCGAGTAGCACTATTCGCTATTTTTATTCTAACCCTCAGTCTTATCCTCATAATTCTTCCCGCCTACTTTCTTGATGCGAAAAGCCGGACACAGAGAGTTAATTGGACATGACCTGAAAATTACGTACCCCCACCCAATACGTATAGCAAATAAGGTCTGTCTAGTTTGAAATGCTACCAATCACTTCCGCACCAGCAATGGAGACCTCTTCATCTTGGGCTGCTCTAACGCCACTGGTTGAAATGGCTCCGATTCGTTGGCCGATGCGGTAAACAGGAACTCCACCTGCGAATGTGACTCCACCCTCGATTTCTTCCATATCGCCTGCTTGCACTCTGCGGCCATACTCGCCGGAGGTGAGACCAGTTTCGTTGACGACCAATGCTTTGGCAGTCGCGAAGTTGAAAGTACGACCACCAGCTCCATCGATACGTCGCAGCATCACCGGATTGTTGTTCTGATCTGTAATCAGTATCGTTACGTTCCACCCCTGCTCTCGTGCATAGGCCTCGGCGGCATCCATAGCGCTTGTGGCCAGATCGTAAGTCATCAGGCTCTCTTCATTTTGGGCCAATGTTGTCGCTGTTGGTAAAAGAAGTAGAACTGAAATTACATAACTGTAAAATTTACTCTTCATTAGTTACTGCCTCATTTTTTAGAGTTATTGAAGTAAACGTATTAAAGGAAACCGAAGAATAATTGGACTTGAGGTTAAAGTTCAACAACAAATGTACTTGAATACGACTAACCAAAGGTATAAAACGGGCAGAATACTTTTCATCTTTATTTATTTCGGTCATAAATAGAATGAATTTGTCTGCTAGCAATAATACCGAAGAATTCTCCAACGAAGAGGTTAGAGAGCTATTCGAGGTAATTGATCGGAAAAATCAAGATATACGAAAAGCTTATACAGTCTTGTATTTTTAAACTGGCGCCTCTGATGTTTTAACACATCCTTGGGCATGAAGGAGTAGAAAGATGTGGTGTAAACTTAACACAATTCTTACCGTTTTGATCACTATTACAGGGTTCGCTGTAACCCATGCTCAAAGTGTATTAGCGCAGGGCTATATACCGACACGCCTTACTAAAGCCATCGAACTTCTTGAGAACGATCAGCCTATCTATTACACCCAGGTAAATGGTGGTGGATACGATGAAGGGAAGGCAATGGCACAAACCTGGGCCGATTACATAACTTACAATATGGAACATAGCCCCTTCAATACCAGTGAATTACGGGCATTCATGCAAGGCTTGGTGGACGGCGGACCAACCAAGAGTGGACATCGAACGCCAACTGTCGTTGCGGTGCTACCCTTCGGTGGCGTTAATGAAGCAGTCATGATGGCGAACTACTGGATGGTAGAGCAGGTGTTGGGCGCTGGTGTTCATGGAGTCCTGTTGGCCCATGCTCGCGATCCAGATGTTGTTGAAATTCTGGTGCAATCGGCTCGCTATCCGCACACCCCTTATGCAGAAGGTTTGCCGGAAGGCTTACGAGGAAACGGAGGTCAGGGGTTTGCAGCAAGAATTTGGGGTGTTTCTAACCAGGAGTACCAGCGACTCGCCGAACCTTGGCCGCTTAATCCGGAAGGAGAGATTTTGATCGGTTTGAAAATAGAAGATCGCCATGCACTGGAAAACTCAGAAGCCAGTACGGCTGTTCCTGGTGTTGGCTTTGCTGAATGGGGCCCAGGAGATATGCGCATGTCTTATGATGCCGACAGTGGCACTGCTCAGGTATTAATTGATGCAAGGGCCAGGGTGTTAGCGGCAACCAAAGCAGCAGGCATACCTTTTTTAAATACTGTTAATACACACAATATCGAAGCGATGATAGATGAAGGAGTACGCATTGGTGCAAATCCGGGAGCAGAAGTTGCAGACCAGGGCCGTCGTTACACTAACCGAAGAATGCCCTGGTAGATGCCTGAAGTATTGGTCAACTGTTTGGTCACCAGTTGACTCCGGAGGTCTTTAAAGACCCCCAATCGACACCCTTTCTAATTAGTTATTGCGCTCTGCTGATAAACGCTGCATCAATTCGATAGTGCTCCTCGGCGCTTCAAATTCTGCTTCCTGGAGAGGCGTGCGGCTATTATGGTCGCGTACGTCAAAATCAGCACCGTTGTCTGCTAGATATTCCACGATTTCATCTTCACCGAATCGTATTGCCGTATGCAAAGCGGTAGGGCGATTCGGTGATGCTCCATTTACATCGGCACCCAGTTCTACCAGCAGGCGTACTGCTTCAATATTCAAACTGCGTGTTGCAAATAGCACGGAGCCAGTTCCATCGGTGGATTGGTCGTAGGGATTTGCTCCTGCTGATAGTAAAAGCTGCATCGTAACTAGGTGCCCACCCCTCGCTGCTGCTAGGAAAGGAGTTGTCCCGCCACCTCGGCCAGGCTCATAAACATTTCCCCGTATCTCACCAAGACGCGCATTAAGATCTGCACCTCGCTCAACTAAATCCCGAGTCAGTTGCACCATGCCAGCTCCCGCAGCTTCATGGAGTGGTGTTGAACCATCTGAATTTCGCATGTTGACGTAGATGTCGTCCGTAAGAAGAAGCCGAGCAACTTCTTCATAGCCTTCGCTCAATGCAATAAGAAATGGGCTACCCAGTTCACCGGCAGGAATTTGAGTTTCAGCATTTGCATCGACAAGCATTTCGACGATATCTCTTTGACCGTACAGGGCAGCAAAATGTATCGCCCGAAAACCGTTTCTCGATTCGGCGTTTAGGCTCGCTCCATTTGCAATGAGAACCTGTGCCATTTCTTCGTTGCCACTGGCAACTGCGCGCATCAGTGGCGACTGTCCCATGCGTGAATCAGTCGCATTGACATCTGCACCATGTTTAATGAGTAACTGAACAATATTTAGATTGCCACCATAGATGGCAGCATGAAGTGGTGTGTCGCCGCTCCATCTATGTACTTCGATGTATGCACCTGCATTGATTAACGCTTCCACAATTTGTTCATTGCCACGGGCACTGGCTAACAGCAGTGGTGTCTCGCCATTCTCATCTTCGCTGTTTGGATCGGCGCCAGCTTCCAAAAGTGCTGCGATAATTTGGACATCAGGTCTTTGTGCCGCCCAACTTAACGCCGTTGATCCGTCCGCACGAGATACATTCACATCGGTACCGGATTCAATGAGTTGTGTGACTTCGCTGTAACTGACCCGTTGAACTGCTTCGATGAGCCTATAAGTTAAATTGTTTTCACTATCAGACTGCGCCGTGGTAACAAACGAAGCTATTGAGAAGGCGAAGAATAGAGAGAGGCGAAGGAGTTGTCCCATGGCGGCCCGATGCTATATGATCACAATCTATGAGGCAAATGTTTCCCAGGCTGTCACTGATTGCAGGACTGGCATTAGTTAGTTCTCCTGCTACTGTTTTGGCTCAACAATCTTCAGAAATTTCCACCACCCGGCTCCTGGATAACACGCTTAATCAGTACTGTGTTGTATGTCATAACGATGCTCTGCTTACAGCGGATATGAGTTTGGAAGGCGTAACTGCTGCGGAACTAGCTGAACATTCAGACGTGCTCGAAAAAGTCTTGCGGCGCTTGACTACTGGAGAGATGCCGCCGACAGGAATGCCGAAGCCACCGGATTCAGTCAGATTCGAACTTGTCTCCTGGTTAGAAACACAGCTGGATGAACAGGCTGTTAGCAATCCAAATCCTGGTTCACCAGCAATTCATCGACTCAATCGTGCCGAGTTCAGTAATGCCATAAGAGATTTGTTAGGAATAGATCTCGATCACGCCGAAGACTTACCAGCTGATGATTCCGGTTATGGCTTTGACAACATAGGAGATGTGTTAACGGTTTCACCTTTGCACATTGAGAAGTATGTGTCAGCAGCTCGACGAGCGAGTCGTCTTGCGGTAGGAACTCTAACTCCTAGACCCATAGTTGAACGGTACACACCACAAGATGGCACCCGCAATGAGGCCATCAATGGTCTGCCGTTAAATGAACGTGGGGGTATTTTGTTTAACCATGTTTTTCCTTTCCATGCAGATTACACAATAACAGTTAGAGTCAGAGGGCGCCGTATGCCTCATATGCCAGCACCGCAACTCGACGCTCGAGTTGACGGTGAACGTATGCAATTAATTGATGCGGCTTTCAGTAACTTAGAGGCGGAACAGGGTACCCGGTTATATGAAATTCCACTGACACTCGAGGCTGGCGAACACGAAATTGCAGCAGGTTTCTTAACGGAGTATCTACTTCCCGAAACCAGTTCAGAAGGAAATCTTAATAGCGCTTCCAATTACTCTGTTGACTACGTATTAGTTGGCGGCCCTTACGCAACAACTCGAGTAGGTATGCAGGAGAGTCAGCAAAGAATTTTCATTTGTCGACCAGAACAAACCGATGAAGAAATAGCTTGTGCCCGCAGAATTCTTACCAATCTAGCACGTCGAGGTTATCGCGGCCCGGTGACAGAGAATGATATTGACCCTTTGATTGCTCTGTTTTCAGAAGGAAGGGCAGACGGTGGCAGTTTCGAATACGGCATAGAAATGGCATTGAGCGGATTGCTGGTATCGCCACGCTTTCTCTATCGAGTGCCAGCTGTGCCCGAAGGTGGAAACTCAGGTGACATCTACGAGCTTTCCGATATCGATTTAGCATCTCGTCTTTCTTTTTTTCTCTGGAGCAGTATTCCGGACGAAGAATTGTTGTCGCTGGCAGAACAGGGTGTTTTAAAAGACCCTGAAGTTCTCTCTGCTCAACTAGCGCGCATGCTGGCCGATCCAAAAACTAAGGCCTTAGTAGATAACTTTGGGGGTCAGTGGCTGCATTTGCGTAATGTCCAGGACTGGACTCCTGATCCGGACCGCTACGATTATTTCGATGATTCATTACGTTATGCATTTCAACAAGAAACAGAACTGTTTCTTGAAAATATGATTAGAGAAGATCGCAGCGTTCTCGATCTGATTAATGCGGACTACACATTTGTTAATGAACGGCTAGCTAATTACTACGGCATCAATGGCATCGAGGGTGGTTATTTTCGGCGCGTGCCGCTTACAGATACAGGCAGACGCGGCGTGCTTGGGCAGGGCAGTGTTTTAATGGTCACTTCTTATCCTACTCGAACTTCACCAGTGCTGCGTGGTAAGTGGGTTTTAGAAAATCTCTTGGGATCACCGCCTCCCCCCCCTCCACCTGATGTTCCAGCGTTGGATGATTCGGCGGAAATATCAGCAGGAAGTTTAAGAGAGGCATTGGAACAACATCGAGCAAATCCAGCCTGTGCTGTTTGCCACAACCGATTAGATCCCCTTGGTTTTGCGCTGGAATCATTTGATGCTGTGGGACGGCAACGAATAACAGAAGATGGTGTGGAAGTTGATGATTCCGGAGCGCTCCCGGATGGCACAATTGTTGACGGTCTTGATGGGCTGCGTAATGTCTTAATGACAAGAAAAGATGAATTCGTGGAAACTTTTGCTGAGAAGCTTCTTACCTACGCCATAGGTCGAGGCCTTGAGCCCTCTGACCGGCCGGCCCTTAGGGAGATTCGTCGGCGAGTCGAAGCATCCGACTACCGATTTTCCGCCCTTGTAGACGGCATTGTGGGTAGTGTACCCTTTCGCAACAGATCCATACCGGAGGCTTGAGATGGTAACTAAAAAACATCTGCCCCGACGTACTTTTCTGCAAGGTGTGGGCGCGACTATTGCTTTGCCTTATCTAGATGCAATGACGCCGGCCTTTGCAGCTGCTGAGAAACCGGTCACTCGAGCAGCGTTTGTTTACACGGCCAATGGCATCATTATGAATGATTGGACGCCGGCCGAGACGGGTTCCAATTTTGCGTTTTCAAAAACATTGAAACCCATTGAAACATTTCGAGATCAAACTGTTGTTGTTAGTGGTCTTGCCCATAGAAATGGTGAAGCATTGGGTGATGGACCTGGTGATCACGCGAGAGCCGGGGCAAGCTGGTTAACCGGAGCACATCCCAAGAAAACCCAGGGTGCCGATATTCGTAATGGTCAATCCATAGACCAGTTGTTAGCACAACAAATTGGCCAGACCACACCGCTTCCGTCGTTAGAGATTGGTTTGCAGGATGTAAGAATGGTTGGCGGCTGTGATTCCGGTTATAGCTGTGCATATAGCAATACTATTTCATGGAGTTCTCCGACAACTCCGCTTCCTTATGAAACTAATCCCCGAAGAGTATTCGAACGACTATTCGGTGATGGTGATACTACTGATCCGGAAGCACGCGCTATTCAATTACGGCAGAACCGAAGCTTGTTGGATTTCGTGCTGCAAGACACTCAGCGTCTTGCGCCAAAACTTGGAGCTTCAGATAGAAGTAAGCTATCTGACTATTTGGATTCAGTACGGGAAGTCGAACGTCGTATACAAAATGTCGAACAAAGAGAGGGAGCAGAATTACCGACTCTCGATCGACCGGAAGGGATTCCTCCTTCTTTCGAAGATCACGTAAAAATTATGAGTGATCTGATTGCCATCGCATTCCAGGCAGATTTAACCCGCGTTGTGACATTTATGTATAGCCGCGAGGGAGGAAATCGCGCCTATCCTTCAATCGGTGTGCCTGATGCCCATCACGGTCTTTCACACCATCAAAATGATCCGGTGCGCATGGCCAGGTTACAGCAGATCGACCAGTATCATGTGGAAATGTTTTCTTATCTGTTAGGAAAATTGCGAGATTCTCAAGATGATACTGGCTCACTATTGGATAATTCGCTCGTACTTTTCGGATCTAGTTTGAGCGATTCTAACGCACACCTACATGATAATTTACCAACAGTGCTAGTTGGTGGAGGTAGCGGCAAACTGAAAGGTGGCAAGCACTTACGTGTTCCCGATGGATCGCCCATGACAAATATGTTGTTATCGATTGCCGATGGGCTTGACGTGCCACTGGAAGAATTTGGCGACAGTACTGGGCATCTACCTGGCCTTGTTTAAATTCAGATATTTACTGGACCAAAAAAAGCCCGGCTCAAACCTCTTATTAGCTCGAAATTTAAATGCGCGCATATGTTTGGTCACCAGTGAACTCCGGAGGTCTTTAAAGACCCCATAGGCAGAAGCCCATGCCACCCCCTCTGTATATATAATCAGAGGCTCTACAGTTTTTAAGTTATGAGTGTCCCCTCTTATGTGGTTAAACTTTAAATTTAATTTAAGTCATCGCGGTATCGAAGGCTTTCAGTGCTAGCAGGTAGAATTTTTTGCCAATTGACATAACTTTTGTTCTACTTAACACTCGAAAGTTCACTCAAAACGCATCGAGGTGCTCCATGTCTTTTCGCAATCAAATCGTATCCGTAGCCGCTCTACTCGCACTCGCTTCTTTGTTTGTGCCGCAGCAATCCGTTGCGCAGAACTCCACGAATCCGTATGCGATCGTCGAAGGGTGGGCAAAGCTGCCGGGAGGAAGGGTGATGGGAGCAGTCGGCAAAGCGAAGGTCGACCCCGACGGCCGCCATATCTGGGCCGTTATCCGTTGCGATGCCGGACCTGATCGTTTCGGTTCGGAGTGCGTTGATTCAGACCTAGATCCCGTCTTGAAGTTCGATCCCGACGGCAACGTGGTCGAGTCCTTCGGCAGCGGAATGTTTATCTGGCCGCATGGAATTGACGTTGACTCCGACGGCAACGTCTGGGTGACTGACGCCGTGAGTGATAACAACATTCCAGCGGGTGGCGATCGAGGCCATCACGTCATCAAGTTTAGCTCCACTGGCGAAGTGCTCATGACACTTGGCACTCCTGGAGAACAGGGAGACGGCCCGAACCACTTCACTTCCCCGAGTGATGTGGCAGTCGCGTCTAACGGCGACGTGTTCATAGCGGACGGCCACAACGCAAACGGAAACAACCGAGTGGTGAAGTACAACAGCCGTGGCGAATTCCTCATGTCTTGGGGAGAGACTGGCTACGCCCCGGGACAGTTCCGTGCCCTACACGCCATCGCCATTGATCCAGATGGTCGAGTGTTCGTGGGAGATCGCAGCAACAGCCGAATTCAGATCTTCGACCAAGAGGGCAACCACTCTACCACCTGGACCCAGTTCGGGCGCCCCAGCGGAATCGCCTTTGACGACGAGGGGCGGATCTACGTCGCGGACTCCGAGTCTGACAATGTACAGAACCCAGGATATGAAATGGGAATTCGCATCGGCGAAGCCGAGACAGGATGGGTGAAGGAGTTCATTCGCTTCCCATGGGCGAATCCCAACATCCTACCGGGGAACGGAGCGGAGTTCGTCACCGTCGATAGCGAAGGCAACATTTACGGAGGAGAGCCCGTCCCCAACCCTCATCTTAACGACCGAACACTTAGGAAGTATGTGCGAGTGCGACCCTGAGTACCCTATATGGGAGTTGGGGTGGTGACACCTTGAATGGTGGAGCAGGTGATGACGGCAGGGGGCCGGTTCTCTATTGATGGAGGTTGTCCCGTGGACGAATTCAATCCATCATAGCTATAGCTCACTAAATTACAACTTAGCCCTAGAAATTCCCCCTTGGGTCAAAAAGGGCAAAATAGGAGAGTATTGTGTCGAACTCGAAACTGTTGAGGTCCCTCTTTTACTTTGTAGCATCGCTCTCGCTATTCGCGACTTTTGTGCAAGCCCAATTAATACCTGCGTCGTCATTTTTTGAGCGCAGCGCAGTTGACGAGATAAAGATATCTCCCGACGGCTCCCATATAGCAATAACAGTTTCTGGTGATGAAGAGAGTTCTCTAATTATAATAAATCTTACTAGTGGAAAATTTGTAGCCTCGTTCGATGCACCTGGGTATCAAAAAATTGGTAATTTCTATTGGGTTAATGAAGAACGTATCGTATTTTCTACTCTTTTGGTTCGAGGAGGGCTTGATATCCCGTTCCCAATCGGGCTGATATACGCTCTAAATATTGATAATACGAGGAAGTACCAGTTAGTGTCCCTAACTCGAGATTCTGGTGTGTTTTTTATAAGCAATCTGATAGCCGATGATCCAGATCATATCAGAGTAATTCGGCAACAAGTGAGAAGACGATCAATGGCTCTAGGCAGACCCGACTCTTTTTTGCTTGATGTATATAGAAGGCCTGGTCGAAGTTCTGATAATTTGAGCAATAGAGTTAGTAGCCCATTGCGATCGGGAAACCTTTATTCCGATAGCTCCGGTTATCCTCGAGTGGCTGCTGGGAAAAATGATAGCAATACATTTGACGTTTCCTTCTTGTATGAAACGGACTGGATAAAAATAGAGAGTTTTCTTCGAGTCGATAATAGGCCGCTAAAATATTTCGATTTTGTTGGATTCAATTCAAGAAATAGCCAGTTTTACTACATCGGAGTTGGAGAGCAAGGTGTCAGAGGTCTGTATCTATATGATCATCAACTTAGAAGTAATGAACTACTATTTCAGCATCCCTCTTTCGATATCGACCGTGAAGCAATAATTTTCGCTAGTGACAAAATAACTATATTGGGAGTTAAGTTCGTAGGAGATGTTTTTGAGCAATATTACTTTGGAGACCATCCTGAAATACAATTACATCAAAGTCTAGACGCAGCATTTCCTGGCGAAATGATGAGGATTACAAGCTCTACTCTGGATGGAGCTAAGGCAGTGGTGGGGGTGTTTGGACCGAAACGATGGGGAGATTTTTTCCTACTAGACACTGCTTCATTGCGTCTAGAGCCCATAATGAATCGTAGTGATCTATTGCTTCCTGAGTTAATGGCAGAAGTTTCACCATTCGCGATTAGGACAACGGATGGCTTAGTCGTACATGGTTATATTACCAAACCTAAGGAAGCTTCTGGTCCTGTGCCAATGATCGTAATCCCGCATGGCGGTCCGATTGGGGTAAGAGACTCGCTTTTGTTTAATAGAGAAGCTCAATTTTTTGCGAACCACGGCTTCGCGGTACTTCAGATTAATTTTCGTGGCTCAGGGGGTTATGGAGTCCCATTTGAAGAATCAGGCTATCGTGAATGGGGGCTCGGAATTATTGACGATATCACGCAGGCTACAAATTGGGCCATTCAAACCGATATTGCTGATCAAGATAAAATATGTATTTACGGAAGTAGCTTCGGAGCATATGCAGCATTTACTTCAGTGGTCAGGGAACCAGATTTGTATCGCTGTGCAATTGGTTATGCTGGAGTCTATGACTTAACGAAGATGGACAGGTCCGACATTCCTTGGCAACTAGGGGAAGACTCTTATCTAGAAGAGGCGGTGGGAGTGAATGAGGGGGATTTGAGAGCACAGTCCCCAGTTTATAACGCTGATAAGATAAACGTACCAATACTAATAGCCCATGGAGGACAGGACAGAAGAGCGCCTCCATTTCATGCTCGGGATATGAGAGAGGCGCTCGAGGATGAAGGCAAAGAGGTTGAATGGCTCTACGAAAGTGCGGAGGGGCACGGCTTTTACAGTACCGAGAACAATGTCAATTTTTACAATGAAATTCTTGCGTTCTTAAACAAACATTTGAAATGAAATTGGTTTTTAACTCCGGATACGTAGTTTTTCCATACAATTTCTAGAAGTAAAAGTTGGACTCCTTAAATTGGTCAACTGTTTGGTCACCACTTGCTCCAAAGACTGGGAAGTTTCCTAAGTCTTTCAAGTGGTTAGCTCAAGATTATGGCACGCCCGGAGAGATTCGAACTCCCGACCAACTGGTTCGAAGCCAGTTACTCTATCCAGCTGAGCTACGGGCGCGTGGACCGCAGATTATATACCCATAGCGAAAAAGGTTCATTGCTACTTAATCTAACGTCTAACCGCGATAGATTGCATTTCAAAACGCGCGTTAAACAACAAAGTTCCTACTCCGATAAATGCCCTAGC
>Ga0209228_1000279_pt1 | contig 27098 bp, 25 predicted proteins | sample METZYME_3_150m_FD_187547 | JGI IMG/M metagenome (GOLD analysis project Ga0209228, IMG submission 187547) | Marine microbial communities from oxygen minimum zone in mesopelagic equatorial Pacific - METZYME_3_150m (SPAdes) (version 2) | ecosystem: Environmental > Aquatic > Marine > Oceanic...
GCATTAATTTTAAAGGCAAATTTAAGATTTCCTGAAGGCGTTGCAACAGCTGCTGTCTTAAAAACTGGTCATGAATCAGATGCCAAAAAGTCTAGTGAAAGCTTAAAATTAATTGGGCTCTCTGCTCTTATTGGAGGAATAGTTAAGCTTGGAGAATTAGCATTTGGAATTTGGTCTAGCGCTCTAGGTGGAGCAATAGCTATTAGAGGCGCTGTTTTTGGAATGGGTGCCAGCTTATCTCCTTCGCTTGTTAGTGTGGGATATATTGTAGGAAGAAATATTGGTATTCTTGCATTTTCTGGTGGATTAATATCATGGGCAGTAGCAATTCCTATTTACTCTTATTTATATGGACATGAAGGGGATTCTTTATTTGAAGGTGCAAACATTATTTGGAATGCTAAGATACGTTATTTGGGTGTTGGTGCTATGGTAGTTGGTGGAATTTGGTCTGTGATTCAATTAGCAAAACCATTGATTGAAAGCATTCAATTAAGCTTGAAGACTTTAGGAGAAAATTCTGACAGTATTCCATTAGAAGAAAGAGATCTTCCTATTAACTATGTATTTATGGCTATTGTGTTAATGCTTGCTCCTATATCATTTACATATTTTGGCATTATTTCATCTTGGGGATCTGCAATTATACTATCATTGATTATGTGCATATTTGGATTTCTATTCTCTGCTGTTGCTGCATATATGGCAGGAGTTGTTGGATCTTCAAATAATCCTATATCCGGTGTAACCATTGCTACAATATTATTTAGCTCTCTATTAATCATTACTTTCTTTGATATAGACTCATCAAAAGGTGCTGCCACTGCTATTTTAATTGGTGCAGTCGTATGTTGTGCAGCTGCAATCGGTGGAGACAATTTACAAGATCTTAAAACAGGTAATATTGTAGGAGCAACACCATGGAAACAACAACTAATGCAATTAGTTGGAGTAATCAGTTCTGCATTGACACTTGGAATTGTTTTAACGCTACTACATGAAGCATATGGTATTGGAAGCTCAGACTTACCTGCACCTCAGGCAGTACTAATGACTAGTGTAGCAAATGGAGTGTTTTCTGGCAATCTAGAGTGGGGTATGATTTATGCTGGAGCAATATTAGGTGTTTTCATTATTATGTTAGATCAGTATCAACTACGCAGAGGTGCAGAATTTAGAGTACCTATATTAGCAGTTGCCATTGGAATCTATCTTCCTATAGAATTAACGCTCCCTATCTTTATTGGAGGAATGCTTAATCACTTTGCTGGAAAAACTGCTTCTGAATCAGGAAAGAATAATGGATTATTACTTGCTTCAGGCTTAATTACTGGAGAGGCATTAATGGCTATATTTATTGCAATACCATTGTTCTTTGATAAAAATTACTGGCCTGAGTATGCACTACCTTCCCCTTTAAATGATTTAGTAGGATTAGCTTTAATATTAGCTATTGTTATTGGATTGTATAGAGTAGCAAAGAAATAAGTAGTTAATACCCAGATATAATAAATTCAATATCCTTCTTTTTAAGTTTCTTCCCCTGTTTCTCTGCTATAGCATATGATTTAAAGTTGCTGCTTCTCACATAGTAGATCATTTTACCTCTATTCATTACTTGACTCACTTGAATATCTAATACGCCATCCTCTACTAGAGTTTCTTTAAGAATATTAGCACTATCCTTCTTACTGTAGGCTCCAAACTGCAAAAACCATACTTTATTCTTTTTAGTAACTTTCTTTGGCAATAGTGATGGACTACTCAATTTCTTTTGGTAAACTTTCAAAGAATCAAGCTCTCCTGCAGCATTTAACGATTTGAATAACAAATCTTTTGAGATATCGCTTACTAAATGTTTTGGTGCTTCCACATTAAACTCTTTAAATAGATTAGAAGCAGAAATGTATGAGCCTATCGCATAATTAATTTCAGCTTTTTTTAATATTGATAACCAGTAATAATCAGATTTATTGTTTGATTTGATAATTTCATCATAAATCTTCATTGCCCTATCTGCATCGATAGTATTTATAGCTTCCTGATAAAGAATTGCTGAATCTTTAGTCTGACTAAATAATATATTAATAGCACAAACTAGTATTGCAGTGCTTCTAATTAATATTTTCATTTTCAATTATGTCATTACAGAAACTGGATAATGCTTTTCTTGTATCAAAACTATCCGAATCTATTTTCATTTTATTTATTCGTATCACATACGATTTATTAGAACTCTTTGAATGGTAATCAAATCGAGGCATAAACTTATCGACTAGCTCCATAGCTTCATCTTTCTGGCCCTTTTCAAGATAAATATCAATCAATCTATTGAAAGCATAGCTATTGAATTGATCTTTTAAAATCTTCTTATATAGATTCTCTACATCATCAAATCTTTTATCATCAAACAGTAAATGTTCAATTTTTTTGAATGCACTGACACTACCGCTTGGATTCGCTTGTGAAAATCCCATAAGATATTCCATCACCAAGTCTGTATTGCCAACATAATGTGATGAAAGCTCCAAATAAGATTCGCCATAAGGATTATCTACTTTGATGCTCTTTTTAAGGTAGTATAAATAATTTTTTTCGTTGTTTTTATCTTTATAGTCCATAGCAATAAAATAATTTAGTTTTGATTCGTCTCTCTTCTTAATCTCTGGATAATATTTTATTAATTTCTTTTCGTATTCCAGTGCATCTTTCCATGATTTATTATCAGTTGCAATATTTTTAAGTATTCTTAAAGACCATCTATTTTTAGAATCTATTTCTAACATTTTTTTAAACTCATCTTCTGCTCTTGCTACCTTATCAAGCTCTAAGTAATCTAGTCCAAGCGCTTGATGAATTTGTATTTTTAATTCTTTGGATAATTTTGGTCTAACAATAATGCTTTGATGAATTTTAGTAGCTTGATCAATATCTCTATCTCTTAAAAGGTTACCTAATAGTAAATATGCTTCGGTATTATTAGAGTCTTTAGCAATAATATCCTTTAAAATCTTGAATGCTTTTTCATGATTGTTGTCAATAATAGCTTTTAATGCTTCATTATATAATTCAATATCACTTGGTTGTTGAGATGGTCGTCTATTGATCATATAAACAATAATCAGTATGATAAATACAGGGAGAAGATAGAGAAGAATATTCAAGAGAGCTTACTCCTTTTCAGTAAAAGTAAACTCTTCGCCAACAGCTACATTTCGCAAGCTATCAAGCTCTTCTGAAATCTCTTTATTTGTTTTAACAAGCTTTGATATTTCTGATCGATAAGAAAAAACAGATCTTAGAGATATAAGATATCCTATGATTACACCAATCATTATAAATAATATAAAAGCAAGATATCCAGGAATAGGATATCCATTATCTTTAAAAAAGTATATTATAATTGGCTCACTATTTCTATCAAACAACAAAAAGGTTCCAGCCAAAAAACCTAAGAAAAATAGTATTTTTAGTATTCTAAACATTATGCTCCTATTATTTCCTTACCACGTAAAATTACTCCAGTAGCCTCTGTAATTTCTACAGGGATAATATCCTTAATTTTACTATGATTTTTTTCTACAATCACCCATTCATTTGAGTCAGTTCTTCCAGCCCAATGATTGGTAGATTTTTTACTTTCTTTCTCTATTAATACTTGCTCAAAATTTCCAACTTTTTTCATATTAAGTTCTAAAGTATGTTCTCTTTGCAAATTAATCATTTCATCTAATCTATCTTTTTTCACTTGCTCAGGAATGTGATCAGAGAATTGCTCAGCTCTCGTATAAGGTCTTGGAGAGTATTTAAAAGTGAAAGCTGTATTAAATTTAATTTTTTCCATCAAGTCTAGAGTCTTTCTGAATTGTGTATCAGTTTCTCCTGGAAATCCTACAATAATATCAGTGGATAATCCACAATTAGGCATAATCTCTCTTATTTTCTCTGCCATATAATAAAAATGTTCTCTTGTATATGTTCTATTCATACGCTTTAGCACCTCATTTGATCCTGATTGCATTGGAAAGTGAACATAATTACAAATATTGTCTCTAGAAGCCATAACCTCTAATAATTCTACATTGATATCCTGAGGATGAGGTGAAGTATACCTAATCCTTTTAACGCCAGGAATATCAGAAACTGCTAATAGTAAATCAGCAAATGATTTATCTTCATGTTTATAAGAATTAACATTTTGTCCTAATAGCGTTATTTCAACATAACCTTGATCTACTGCTTTTTTTACTTCAGTAACAATGCTATCAACAGCTCGACTTCTTTCTCTTCCTCTGGTAAATGGAACAATGCAAAATGAACAAAACTTATTACAGCCTCTCATTATTGAAACCCAAGCATTAAACGTATCTCCCCTGTTTGGGAATATATCTTCATAGACTTCATATTTTGATAATTTAGTATCAACAATGCTCTTCTTTTCAACAAGATGCCTACTCATGAGCTTTGGAATATTCCTATAAGAATCAGGCCCTAAAATAATATCAACATATGGTTTATTTTTTAATAAGTCATCTTTAAGATTTTGAGCCATACATCCAAGAACACCAATAATTAAGTGTGGTTTGGATTGTTTTATTTTATGGAGATTTCCTAAACGTGAGTGAACTTTCACTTCAGCATTTTCTCTTATAGCGCAGGTATTAAGGAAAATAGCATCGGCATCATCTAAATCTTGTGTTTTTTCTAAGCCTAAATCTATTAGTATTCCCTCAACAAGTTCAGAATCGGCCGTATTCATTTGACAGCCGTACGTTTCAAGGACAAATTTCTTAATAGGGAGGGTTTGCATCTACTTGATATATCCTGTGAAAAAATACTTTGCAGGATCTTCAACTTTTTTATTCTTATGCACTTCATAATGTAAGTGAAATCCAGCTGCTCTTCCGCTATTACCAGACTTTCCAATAAGATCTCCTCTTTTAACTTTTTGACCCTTCTTCACTTTGATTTTATACAAATGAGCATAGATTGTTTCATATCCATATCCATGATCAATTTTAACATATCTTCCCCATCCAGAATCATATTGCGCCTTCTTTACAACACCATCTCCTGTTGCAATGACATCAGTATTTAAATTAACCGCAAAGTCTAATCCACGATGCATCCTTCTTTTTCCGTCTATTGGGTCTGTCCTATATCCATATCCAGATCCTAAATAAGCATCTACAGGACTAATAGATGGAATATGAGAGTACATCTTTTCATTTGATTTAATTTTATTGAAGATAGTATCGTAACTATCTTTTTCTAGATTGACACTATAGGATAAAGCATCTATTTTATCTTTGAGTTGAAATAAGATGCTCGTAGCATCCTTATCTTCTACAGAAACTTCTTCCACTGCACCACCTTTACCTTGTGTCCTGACATCTTCACTAATAGGTGGAATAGCAGCATAAGTCCTAAGCTCTTTATCTCTTTCTTCTATTAATAGCAATTCTTCTTCAAGTTGGGCTATCTTATTTAAAAGCTCTTGAGATACATCGGCATATTTTTCATCTGTCTCTCTTAATTTATCATTATAGTACTGATTAGAAAACTCCAGCGAGAGATAGTAATTAGCGCCAATCACAATAGCTAGAATCACTGAAAAACTAACAGCGATATTCATTACTGAAAAATTAATCTGATGCAATCTATCAGATGATAAATATTGAAAGGAGAAGAATTTTTTCTTTAGCATAACTTATTTGCTCTCTTTATTATTTTCTTCGCTATCATGATGAATAGATTCTTTTTTATCTGCAATTCTCTTTTTTATTGATACAATGTTTTCAACCAAGGCAAGATAACGCTTATCTCCAACGAAGTTAAGCACATTCTTTTCTTGAGTTTTAGCAAAGACATATAATCCTAACTTTACATATAAACTAGATAGCTTTCTTTCTAATTGTAAAATGTCTATACGTAATTTACTGTTATGGGTAAACTCTTCTGCTTTCTCTGAAGCAACAACGCTCCATTCAGCAATATTGTTTTTTAAATCTTCAAAAAATTTATTCATAGGATAGAATTTATAGATGAAAACAAATATAGCAAAGGGTTTAAGAGGCTCCCAAACTAAAGGATTAGTTGGGAGCCCTCTCGTTTATTGGTAGCCAACCAAATTATTTTTGTTTTCTTATATAAGCAGGCACATCTAAATCAGCACTTTGATCAAAATCATCAAATACTAAAGTAGGTCCATCTTCTTTATTATCAATATCTTGTTGATTTTCATCCATTTGAGAATCTGATTCTGGGTTATTTTCTTGATATAATGTTGTATTAGAAGAATCCATAAGATCTTCGCTGTTCCTATCATGAGAATTCCGTATTTCTACTTTTTCTTCAATAGGTTGACGATTAAATCCAGTGGCTATAACAGTTACTTGAAGCTGATCTTGCATATTTTCATCAACACGAGCACCAAAAATTACATCTACTTTACTTCCAGCTTCTTCGTGAATCAGTTTCATTGCAGCATTTACTTCCATTAAACCCATTTGCTTATTACCGGTTATATTCACTAAAACCTTTTGAGCGCCACTTATTGAGTGAGAATCTAATAATGGACTACAAATAGCTTGTTGTGCAGCTAGAACAGCTCTTTCTTCCCCTCTTGCAGTTCCGGCTCCAATTACTGCATCTCCCATACCACTCATCACTGATTTAACATCAGCAAAGTCAATATTTACGTTACCTTTTTTGTTAATTAAATCAGATATACTTCTAGCTGCTTGCAACAAGATTGCATCAGACTCTTTAAAACCATCCTCAAAGGTCGTAGCGTTATCTACTACAGATATTAACTTTTCGTTTGGAACAACAATCAGTGTGTCGCAAAAGTTTCGCATTGATGCAACACCTTTACGTGCTGAATTCATTTTCTTGGAACCTTCAAATTCAAATGGTAAAGTAACAATACAAACAGTTAATATTCCTAAGTCCTTACAAACTTTAGCTACAACTGGAGCAGCTCCTGTACCTGTACCGCCTCCCATTCCAGCAGTCACAAACACTAGGTCGGATCCTGCTACCAATGATTTCAGTGCATCTGTATCATGCATAATTGCTTTACGTCCGATCTCTGGCTTTGCACCTGCACCTAGACCTTTTGTTAAATCTTTTCCGATTTGAAGCTTAGTTTCGGCTGGATTACTACCTAAATCCTGAGCATCTGTATTAATAGCAATAAACTCTACTCCATCCATCCCTGAAGTAATCATTCGATTTATTGCATTACCTCCAGCACCTCCAACTCCTAGGACCTTAATCCTTGCTCTCTGGCTTGCTAACTCGTCAAATTCAAATAACATATTTAATCTCCTTTTTTATATTCTTTAATCAAAAAACCCTCTCCATATATTGGAGATGCTCTTTGTAATTGATTTAAAATCTTTAATTCCAACACTTGAACTGCTATCTTCAACATTAAATATTGGCCATGATAAAAGACCAATTAAAGTAGAAAACTCTCTTCTATCTTCTAGATTCTCTTTAAAGACAGTATTCTTTATTGATAGATACTCGCACTTTGTATTCTCAAAATGTTTTTTAAATAACAGATCTAAATTTTTCACATTAGATCCACCACCTGTAATCTTAATACCTGATCTAATATCGGATATATCCATACGCAATAATTTCAGTTCAGATTTTATCTGATCTATGATATCTTCATATCTCAATTCTGCAATTTCAGATATTTCTTTTTTATTTATACTTTTTGTTAAATCATCATTTTCTATTGGTAATTCAAAATTAGATTCAGAATCTGCAAAATCTGACAATGCAGATACGTGCTCATGTTTAATTCTTTCTGCTTTCTTAATAGAAGTTTGAAGATATGCAGCTATATCCCTTGTCACAGATTTTGAACCCAATGGAATCACTTTAGAGTGAATTAGGTAATTATCTTTATAGAGCAACATATTTGTCTTATCTGCTCCTACATCTATGAATAAAACTCCTAAATCTTGATCATCTTTACTTAAATTAACTGATGCTGCTGCTAAACCATCAAATACTGGGTTAACATCAATACCCAAATCATTGCTAAAACAATGGTCGATTTGTAACAAGTTAAAGTTCTTGATATGAATCACATGTGATTTTGCATCAATAGATCTACCTACATACCGTAGAGGATTTCTTATAAGAGATGAACCATCGATAAAAAAGCCTCTTTCAAGATTGTGCAACACATATCTATCTGAAGAAACTTGAATATCAGAACATTGGGTTAATAATTTTTGTTTTATTTGCTCATCAATCTCAAATTCTGCATTATCTTTTGATCTAATGCGAGTAGACGAATTGATAGATTTAATATTTTTTCCAGATACTGAAACCCATGCATCATCATCGATATTGATTTTTGCATCTTTCTCCATTTTTTCAATTAAATATTCTAAACTGCGCAACAATTCTTCCTTATCAATAATATCTCCATTATCTATACTGTCTGTCTTTATAGATTGAATAGATAGAATCTCTATCTGATTATCATTTATTATTCTTCCAACCGCTCCCTTTATACTGAAAGAGCCTAGATCAAAAGCTACCTGTATTCTATTATTCATTATATCTCATCCACCACTATTTGTCTTTTATATCTCAAATCTATATACTTATAACTCTCTAATGTTTTCTCTTCTGGCAATACATCTGAAAAAGCATTTAAATAATTTATTTTTGTAAAGATATTGTCATTACCAAGTAAAATTTTTGTTCTTCCATTTTTTAAAATAATCTCATATTCATTGTCCTCATTAAAGACAAACTCTGATATATTATCATATAATGCATAAAAGTTATCTTTTGAATATTTAATAACGTCAATTGACTTTAGAACATTAGAGGATTTAGTCTTCTTGCCCTTTTCATACAATTCTTGATTGGTCTTAAAGTTTGACAAAATAGGTAATGAAATTTCACAATATTCAACTGGCAAACAAATTCCTTCTGAATCGAGAATAATTAAATCATTAGCATTTATAATAGCTAACGGCTCTCTTTCATAAATTTCAATCTTGACTCTATTAGGAAATGTTCTTGATACCTTACAATCCTTTATATGGTCTAATGCCTCTATGTTGTCTTTATAGTCTCCTAGATTGGAAAAGAATATATTCTGATTCTTTATACTATTTTTATATTCTAATAGCATAGTATCATCAAAATAATTTACTCCTTCAATATTCACATCTTTTACAATAAACATTTGATTAAATTTGGCCCATTTAATAGATCCAAAAAGAAAGATTCCTATCAACAATAAAGATGATATTGGCTTACCAATAGAATCAAAAATCTTTATAAAATCATTCTTCATTATTCGCTCATTTCCTTAACATCAAATCCTAATAATTTTACTTCCAACTCTAAGTCAATATTAAATTTCTCTTTAACGGTATTCTTCGCTTTTTTAATAAGTGCTAACATGTCATTAGCCTTTGCTCTACCATTATTCACAAAAAAGTTTGCATGCTTATTAGAAATCTCAGCATCTCCTACTGAAAAACCTTTTAGACCTGCTTGATCTATTAACATTCCAGCGGAATGCTCAGAAGACGGATTTTTGAATACACTTCCTGCAGAACGATAGTTTAGAGGTTGCGTATTCTTCCTTCCTGATCTTGCTACATCAAAGTTGTCTTGGATTAATTCTTTTGGTGATTTTTCAAGCTTGAATGTTGCTGCTAACAAAATTGATTCTTTTGCAAAAGAAGATGATCTATAAGAAAAATCAATATCTTTCTTAGATAGTAATGTAATTTTATTTTCTTCATTTAGCATCTCTACAGTTTCTAAGTTTTCTGAAATCTCTCCACCCCAAGCACCTGCATTCATTATCAATGCGCCACCAAGTGTGCCTGGAACTCCAATAAGATTTTCTAATCCTTTTAAATTGTTTTTCATAGATTCTCTGACCATTTTACTTAGAATAACGCCACACTCTACATAAACCTTTTCTTTATCAATATGAATCTCTTTTAAACAATGCTTAATTGATATCACAACGCCTTTAATACCATTATCGCTAATCAATAAATTTGATCCTGAACCTATAATAGTTATAGGTTGTTTATAATCCCTACTCATTCTAACAGTATCAATTAAATCTTGCTTGCTCGATGGTAAAACAAACAATTCAGCAGGACCTCCAATACCGTATGTAGTATGATTATCCATGCTTTCATTAGCAAGAACTGTTGCATTTGTTTTTTCTATAATCTTCTCTTTTAAAGAATCAATCATTTCATCTTCTCGGTTAATGTATCTGCATATCTCCAAATATTACCTGCACCAATAGTGAGAATAATATCGCCCTCATTGTAATGGCTTGTGACCTTTTCAATTAAAGACTCTGTAGTGATATCAAATACATTCTCATGATTCAAATTTCTAAGATGTTCACTGATTGTTTTTGAACTGATAGAAGGATCTAGCTTTTCTCTTGAAGCAAAGATTTCAGTAATAAAAATAATGTCAGCATCAAAGAGAGACTTTGCAAAATCTTTATGGAACTGTTTAGTTCTAGAAAAAAGATGTGGTTGGAAAATTACCAATAATCTTCTATCCCAATTACTCTTTACTGCTTCAATAACGCTCGAAACTTCTACAGGGTGATGAGCATAGTCATCAATAATAGTTATAGCTTCGTTATGTTTTTTAATATCAAATCGCCTTTTAACACCTGAAAAATCTTTTAAGCTCTTACTAATATCTTCTATTGATAAACCCATAGTTTTACATACAGATATAGCTGCTAAAGCATTTAAGACATTATATGAACCTGGAATATTCATTGAAAATGAATAGTTCTTTTTCTCATGAACAACATCAAATGTCACTTTTCCATCACTATGAATAATATTCTTTGCCTTAAAATCAACATTATCAGATTCTATTCCATAAGTAACTAATGGCTTATCAATCAATGGTATAATTGATGCAGCATTATCAGAGTCCTTACAAATACTAACCATTCCATAAAAAGGAACTGAATTGGCAAATTGGATAAATGCATTCTTTAAATCTGCTAGATCTTTATAACAATCAATATGTTCCAAATCAATATTATTAACTACCGCTATAGTTGGAGTAAGTTCAAGAAAACTTCTATTAAATTCATCAGCTTCAACGACAAAAGTATCGCCAGAGCCTAGAACTGAGTTAGTATTTATAGATTTAACTACACCTCCTACGATTATAGTTGGATCTAAATCAGAATCTTTGAGTATTGAACCAATCATGGATGTTGTAGTAGTCTTTCCATGTGTTCCAGAAATTCCAACTGTAGAACTTTTTAACTTAGCAAGCTGTGATATCATTTGTGCTCTAGAATAAGATTGAATATCTCTCTCATTTGCTGCAACTAATTCAACATTATTCTTAGGTATAGCATCCGAGTAAACTACAATCTCAGCTTCTGATATATTTTTTTCATCATGACCGATTGCTATAAAAATATCTAGTGCTCTCAACCTATCAACATTGGGTGATTCAGATATATCTGAACCTGTAATCTTAAAATCCTGATTATGCAAAAGTTCAGCAATTCCACTCATTCCAATACCGCCTATACCAATAAAGTGAATTCTCTTTATACTAGAAAGCATGTAAGTACTCCATAATATTATCAGTTATAACATTTACTGAATCAGGTTTGTTCATCTTTTCAATATTCTCTTTCATTGAGCTGTATACTCTATCATTTTTACAGATTTCATTAATTTTTTCTGATAATAAAGATATTGATATGTCTTTCTCTTGAATTAATAATGCTGCAAAATTCTCTTCTAGATATCTTGCATTAAACACTTGATGATCTTCTGCTGAAAATCTAAAAGGTATTAGAATAGAAGGTTTTTCAAATTTCAAAATTTCAGAAATTGTCATTGCTCCAGATCTTGAAACTACCAAATCACATAAATCATATAAATATGGCATGTTGTCAACGAAAGATAAAACTTTAATTGATTCACTATTGTAATGTTTATGTTTATCGTAATTATTAAGACCTACTATCCATAGAATGTTAAAATCATCCAATAATTTTTGATCAATACACTCTGATATAAGCTTATTTAGAACTACTGAACCTTGACTTCCTCCTAATATCAATACGGTTCTTTTATTTGTATCTATAGATATAGACATAGCTTTATGATTATGACTATAAATTGGATTACCTGTAAAAAGAAATTTAGTATTTTTTAGATATTTTTTTGCATTTTCAAATCCAAGGAATACCTTCTTTGCACTAGAAGAAAATACTCTGGTTACTACTCCTGGAAATGAATTTTGTTCATGCAAGAAATATGGTACTCTAAATATTTTTGCTATTTGAAGAGGTAGAAATGAAGCATATCCACCTGTTGCAATTACCAAGTTAGGTCTGTTCTTTATAAAAAAATAACCAACCCTTATTAATCCAAAAAATAGTTGAAATATTAACATAAAATTTCTTCCTATTGCATATAAAGAGAAGGATCTGCTAAATCCTTTAATTGGAATAAGTAGGTTGTTTATATTTTCAGAATCAATTTTTCTTGATTCAATTCCATATTTTGAACCGATATAGTGAAAATTTTCACTTCTTATTTTTTTTCCAAGCTCATTTTTAATCGCCATTAATGGATAATAGTGTCCGCCTGTTCCTCCTCCGCAAAAGATAATTGTCTTGTTATCCATCAACTCGAAGTCTCCATTTTTTAACTTTAAATTTTCGCTGTGCTTTGCTGATATTTAATAAAATTCCAACCATTAATAAATTGATAATTAATGAAGAGCCTCCATAACTAACAAATGGAAGCGGGACACCTGTGACTGGAAGAATATTAATTGCCACACCAATATTTATAAGAGCATAGAATGTAATACTCAAGCCAAAACCAACGGAAAGAATAATACCAAAAATATCATTTGATTTTTTAGAAATTTGAATAGCTCTAAATAATATGATAGTATAAGCTAACATAAATACACTTGTTCTTATAAAGCCTAATTCTTCTCCAATAATAGCAAAAATAAAATCAGTATGAGTCTCTGGCAAGTATGAGTGCTTCTGTATGCTCTCTCCTATACCCATACCAGTCAATCCTCCTTGTTTTAAGCCAATAAGTGCTTGACTAGATTGATACCCCATACTTCCTGCTGAATTAGGATCAAGAAAAGAAAGTATTCTACCTAATGCATAATTTTTACTGTTTACAATAAAGATAAGAATTGCTCCTACCGATAAAACTCCTACAGTGCCTATCTGAGGAAATGATACTCCACCAATAAATAATAGAGCAAATACAATACTTAGTAGAATAAGTGTTGTTGAATTGTCTGGTTGAATGATAATCATGAAACATATAGGCAAAATACAAGCAAATGGAATTACAATACCTTTAACAAACTGATCCATATATTTATAGTTTCTATCTATATAATCAGCTAGAAATAAAATCACTGAAAATCTTGCTAAATCAGACGTTTGAAAAGATATTGGACCGATAGATAGCCATCTACAAGAGTCGCCACCGCAGCCTTGTATGTTTGTATAGACTAGCAATAGAAATGAGCCTACCATCAATATTGGAGCAAGATATTGTAATCTTCTATAGTTAAAATGAGATGCAATAAGAAATACAGCTATTCCTGGAATAAATTTCAATAGCTGATTCTTTAAAAAGAAAATACGTGAAGCTCCATCAGTAATCTCAAGAGATTTTATCCAACTAGCACTAAATAAAATGAATAGACCAAAAACTATCAATAGTATAACTGTCCACAACAACCACTTATCTTGTTTTCTTTCTTTTATATTCATGAATAATGCCTTTCTACTATATCCTTAAAAAAATCCCCTCTTTTTTCAAAATTCCTGAATTGATCATAGCTAGCACAACCTGGAGACATTAAAACAGAATCTCCTTTTTCTGCTAAATCAATTGCATAATTAATAGCTTCATCGAATTTTTTAATCTTTTTTATTTCTAATGAATCTGATAGTGAAGTGTATATATCATCCGATGCAACACCATATGCAATTATAGATTTTATAGAATCAGAATATTGTAAAATGTTTGAAAAATCAGAATCCTTAGGAAGACCGCCCATTACTAGAATAATATTACTATCTATAGAATTAATTGCTACTTCAACAGATGCAATATTTGTGGCCTTAGAATCATTAATGAATCTGATACCATTTATTTCTTTAAATATCTCAAATCTATGGTGCAATCCTTCAAACTCTCTTAAAGAGTCAAAAATTTCCTTATCATTCAATCCTAAACAAGAACCAATAGTAGCAACACCTATAAAATTAGATACATTATGTATTCCAGATATTTTGCAATCATCTATTTTAAGAATTTCATCACTATTAGATGATTTGATTTCTCTATTATCTAAATGAAATCTGCTAAATTTTTTATCTAAAGAGTAAGACATAAAGACTTTATCTATCTTTTCTATCTCATCACATAGGATACTATCGTCATGGTTGTAGATTATTAAATCATCATGGTTCATATTTTTGAAAAGACCCATTTTTGAATTAGAATAGTCTGAAAAATCTTCATACCTATCTAAATGATCTCTTGAAATATTTAAAATCATTGCGATATCGGGCTTAAAAGTATCAATATCGTCAATCTGAAAACTAGATAATTCCAATATGCAAAAATCCGTATTGGAATCTTTAGATTGGTTTTGTTGATATATAATTTCTGAGAATGGATTACCTATATTCCCGCTTTTTACAACATCAAATTTCTTCTTTAGTACATTATAAAGGCATGTTACAGTTGTTGTCTTTCCATTAGTTCCTGTTATAGCAATGATTTTCAGATCGGATAATCTATAAGCAAACTCAATTTCGCTTATCATCTCTAGATTATTATTCAGTATTTTATCAATTATCTTTATATCGCCTGGTATGCCAGGTGATTTTATAATTAAGTCTGAATTAAGAATTTTATTAGAATGATTGCCCAGCTCTATATCAATACCCATCTCTCGTAATTCTATTAAATATTCATCGCTAATATCTGATTTGCTATCTGAAACAAATACATTTGCACCAAAAGAAGAAGCTAACTTTGCAGCCCAATATCCACTAACTCCTAATCCAAGAATTCCTATATTCATTTGATTGATATTCATGATTTTATCTCTGCTTTTAATATGCATATAGATTGCTTGGGTATCTTTTCTCCAGCTGAAATAGACTGAAAAATTATTACTCCATTTCCTGTTAATTGAGGCTTAATACCTTTCTTATTTAAAATTGAGTATGCCTCCATAACACTTTTTCCATATAGATTTGGCATCTCTACTATTTCTATATTTTCAGATTTTTTAATATTCTTTTGAATTAGAATTGGATCAGATTTTTTATTTTTTTTCCTTTTATTAGTCTTATTATTTGTTATTTCTGAATCAATATTAATGATGCGTTGCATCACAGATTTAAATACTGGAGCTGCAGACATTGATCCCCAATGATAATTGCTAGCAACGGACGCGCCATCAATTATAATTAGTCCTAATAACTGAGGATTCTCTTTTGGAAAAAATCCTATAAAGCTAGCTAAAAATTCTGATTCTGAATATTCCCCATCAATAATTTTTTTAGATGTACCTGTTTTTCCAGATACATCCCATCCGGACAATTTTGCTTGTTTGCCGCTACCATTTTCAACTGTATGAGATAGCATATCTTTCAATATTTCTGCATCTGACTGTGATAAAATTCTCTTTCTCAATCTTTGTTCGTTCTTTAGAACTGTATTGTCACTCTTTTTAACTTCATCAACCATATATGGTTTCAATAAAAAACCTCCATTTGCAATTGCTGCATATGCCATGGCAATTTGTATTGGTGTAACAGAAACTTCATAGCCGATAGGAATGCTATGCATCGATGATAAGCTCCATTTTTTAGTTTCATAAACTATCCCGCTCTGCTCTAAATTTGGATTGAAACCAGTTTTAGATCCAAATCCAAATTCTTTTGCTTGCTTGTAGAGCTTATCGGGCCCTAAAGATTCAGCAATTTTTATTGTACCTATATTGCTTGAATAGGCTAATATTTCTTTGACAGTAAGAACTGAATGTGGCTCTGAATCTTCAATCATTTTTATGTCATGAAAATTATACGGTCCTTCAACATTATATTCATCTTTAGGATTGATATCATTCTTAAGAGCTGCTGCTATAGTAACTACCTTAAAAGTTGATCCAGGCTCTAGCGTGTCTAGAATCAATCTATTTTTTTGATATTCTACCTCAAAATCTTGCGGATTGTTTGGATCAAAATCAGGAACGCTAACCATAGATACAATTTCTCCTGTTTGAGGATTTAATATCAATCCCATAGCAGAAGATGCTTCTGTCTTTTGTACTTGATCAATCAATTCTTCTCTTAGTATTGCTTGGTACTCTTTATTAATAGTTAGATAGATATCTGAGCCATCTTCAGGAGCCTCATATGGTAAAGTTGGATCAGCAATGCGTTTACCTAATCCATTTCTTTTGAAAACTCTAGATCCTGTTTTAGGTTCTAGATATTTATTATATTGATACTCTAATCCAGAAATTCCTACATCGTCTACATTGGTAAATCCTACAATCTGACCAAATAAGTTTTCTTCAGGATAATATCTCTTATGATCTTGATTAATAACCAATCCATCACCATACTTTAGCTTTAATTCTTGACAGTTCTTTATGGTCTTTTTTTCTAAAGGTATGTAAGATTTACCGCTATTATATTTATCAATATAAATACCTAAATCAGTGCCAGTACAATCTGATAAATCTTTTAAAAGAATATCTTCATTAATAATCTTATTTGGACGTACTCCAATATTGTAGAAAGTTAAATTTTGAGTAATATTATTTCCTTTTACATCAAAAATATTTCCTCTCTTACCTTTAACCAATTCCTCTCTAATGCCCTGTGGCTTATCAATACCTTCTATAACTTGAAGCGTAAAAAGCTCGACAAAAAACAGTATCCAAGCTGACATAACTAAGAAGTTTATGATCCTAATTCTATTTTTAAATTTTAAGTAATTTTTAGTCATTGCTTATTTTTACGATAAGTGTTTCTGGTTGACTGTATATCAGTCCAATTTTCTTTGCTTTTTTTGAAATAACATCTGCTCGCTTCATCTTCTCTACAGAATTAATCTTTATAATTAGATCTTCATTTAATTGAGCTAGTGTCTTACGATTAAAATCAATATTAGCTTGCGTCTTATCTATTTCTATAAAAGCAGCTAAATATAGAGCGATGGTCATAATCGTTATTACAAACATTGCACTCCATTTTATATTTTCTCTTTTCTTAATTTGAGCTTTTGTTAGTCTTTTCTTTCTAGCCAATCTTCTCTCCTACTCTCATTTTTGCGCTTCTGGATCTTCTGTTGTCTGATATCTCTTGATCTGTTGGTATAAAAGGTTTCTTCGATAATACTTTTAGCTCTTTATTTAATTTTAATGCCTTGAATTTGTGTTTTACCATGCGGTCTTCCATAGAATGATAACTGATAATAACAATTCTGCCGTTAGGTTTAAGAAAATTCATAAAATCGTCTAAAAATGATTCTAAATGCTCTAATTCATCATTTGTTTTGATGCGCAGTGCTTGAAAAATTCGTGAATATGTTTTAATACGATACTTATAAGCTGTCATTCGACTAATAATGCTAACTAATGTTTCTGCATTTATTTCTTCTTTAGATTCCTTTATAGCTCTAGCAATTCTAAAAGAATTCCTTTCTTCTCCAAATTCATTAAAGATATCTGTAAGCTCTTTAATAGATGAACTATTAATAATTTCTTCTGCTGTTAACCCCTCATTGGTATCATCAAATCTCATATCTAAAGAAGAGTCATATCGATGCGAAAATCCTCTTTGATTATCCTCTAGTTGGAAAGAAGAAAGGCCTAAGTCTAAAAGTATGCCATCAAATTTCTTTATGTTAAGTTTTTTACAAGCATCATCTAAGTTTGTATAGCTAGAGTGAATTAATTCAAAATTATCAAATATACTTAGTCTTTTTTTTGCAATTTTTATTGAATTGGAGTCTCTATCAAAACCAATTAGAAATCCTTTCTTAATATACTCAAGAATTTTAACTGAATGACCCCCAAGCCCGATGGTGCCATCAACATAGATTCCATCTTCTTTGATATCTAAATTATTAATTGATTCCGTCAGCATAACTGGATAATGGCTATAGCTTTCTGACAGAATTGAGGTCATCAGATATTGACCCTCTTGGAAAGTTCTTCATAGGCTTCCTCATTAATATCTTGCTGAGAATCTAATTCATTTAATGTATGATTATCCCATACTTCAATCTTATTTAAAACGCCTATAATAGTTATATCTTTTAGAATATTCGCATATTCAACTAAGCTTTTTGTTAAAATTATTCTTCCCTGTTCATCTGAAGATACTATTTTCGCATGTCGTAAGTGGTTTCTTAAGAAAGTACGATTTGTTCTAGAAAGCGAAGAGAGTTGATTCAATTCCTTCTCAATCTTCTCCCATTCACCTATGGGATATATCCAAATACAATGATCAATCCCTCTTGTAATAACGAACTTATTTTTATCTGACTTGTGAAGTTGTTTGCGAAATGTTGCAGGAATATTGATTCGATTTTTTGAATCAATAGCAAAGTCATACTGTCCTGTAAATGTATATTGGCTACGCATAATAAACGGTAATTAAGGGAATTTAACCCACAATTCACCACTTATCTTAATATATATGTAGCATCTATGTCAATAAGTTTGTTGTGAATAGATAAAAAAATGATGAAAAAAATGAATTAGGAAAAACAAATTTAAGATTGTCTATCTTTTTGGTATATATTTTGTAATGGAAACAGAAAGAGGATCTGATGCAATATCTACTCTTACTGGAAAGTCATTAATTATACTATCAGAGAAGTCTCTAAAGGCATCTTCAGAGAAGAATACTAACTCAAAATTTGCTGTATTTGCTATTAAGAATGATCTGTTATCTCCATTCCAAATCTCAGAGAAAGAACTTGATTGATTATTATTGCCCTCATCAAACACAAAATATTCTTTTGCAGAGATTTCATCTGAATATTTGATATAATTTTCATTATTTGATTTGAATCGAATAGTTATTGGAAAAACAAAATTTTCTTCGCTTAGAACCTCCTCAGTTCTTACAACATATAAATTGTCTAAAAGAGATTGGGATATTCTTAATTCATTCTCTTTATCGATATTAGAGACATCAGATGAATTATTAAGTAGAAAACTAAGTAGTATTAAAATTAAAAATCCTACTAAACCAATCAAAATATTTGGATTAATAGCTTTTTTAGTATTAATAATATCAACAAACTTTGGACTTTTATCCTCGACTATTTTTTTTTCTTTTCTATCTTTTGATTTGGAATTAGAGCTCTTCTGATTAAGGAAGTTATCTAATTCGCTCATACCTTCATCAAGATCCACGCCAATCTCTTTAAGATATGCTTTAAAAAATAATCTGACATACACTGGAGAAATCTCTGAAAATTTTCCTGATTCCATAGCCTTAACACTATCAATATCTATTTTTGTTCTACGTTGAATATCTTCAAGCGAGATTTTATTATCCAATCTAAAGCGCTTATATCGTGAATAGAAAATCATAGGGTATCTATTATCTTTTTTATCTTGCTCATTTCGAATTTCTTCAAGGGAAAACCTACAATATTATTGTAACATCCGTCAATATGTTTAATTAAAATATTTTCAGCATCCTCAATATTATAAGCTCCCGCTTTATCCAGTACATCAAAGGAATTGATATAATCCTTTATAATAGATTTAGATAATTTTTTAAAAGTAACATTTGTTTTATCAAAAACAGTAGTAGCTCTTCCCTTATAAAAAAGGGTTAATCCGCTTATTACAGAATGTGTTTGATTGGACAGTTTATTAAGAATTTCAAATGCTTCATTATGCGAAGATGGCTTACCGATAATTTGATGATTAAAATCTATAATAGTATCGCCTGAAAGAATATAACAATCTTGATTGTTTTCCCATACATGACGGGCTTTATTTTCTGACATTCTAACAACATAAGAAGTTGAATCTAAGCCTCCATCATTTGATTCATCGATATCTGGAGATATACACTGAAAACTATAGCCTAAATCTTCGAGAATTCTCTTTCGTCTTGGAGAACTTGATGCTAATATTATACCCATGTTTTAGTTATTTTTTTTGTAGTTAAATTTAAATAATTTAGGGAGGATAAATAATGGACCAAACTAAAATAGTTAAAAAAACATATTCTAAATATGTAGATTCTCTTCCTATTGCTAGAAGTTTTTTTAACAGACCCTTAACCTATACAGAGAAAATACTTTTTTCGCATTTAAGTGAACCCTTAGAATCAATCCCAAAAAGAACAAAAACATTTTGTTGTATTAAACCTGATCGAGTAGCGATGCAAGATGCAACAGCACAAATGGCATTACTGCAATTTATCAATGCTGGAATGAATACAACCGCTGTGCCTAGCACTGTTCATTGTGATCATTTAATTACTGCTATTAATGGAGCAGAAGATGATTTAGATAATGCTCTTATTACAAATAAAGAAGTTTATAATTTCCTAATATCTGTCTGTGAAAAGTATGGTATTGGCTTTTGGAAACCCGGTGCAGGCATTATTCACCAAACAATATTAGAGAATTATGCATTTCCAGGATCGTTAATGATTGGTACTGATTCACACACCCCTAATGCTGGAGGTTTAGGAATGATTGCAATTGGTGTAGGTGGAGCTGACGCTGTTGATGTTATGACAGACTCACCATGGGAAGTTAATTGGCCCGGAGTTATTGGAGTTAAATTAATTGGAGAATTAAAAGACTGGGCTTCTCCGAAAGATATCATACTTAAACTAGCTGGAATCTTAACAGTTAAAGGTGGAACTGGAAAAATTATTGAATACTTTGGAGAAGGAACTAAGACAATAAGCTGTACAGGTAAAGCTACTATTACTAATATGGGAGCTGAAGTCGGGGCAACCACTTCGTTATTTCCTTATGACAAGAAGATGTTTGAGTATCTTGTTGCCACTGCAAGATCTGATATTGCTGATTTAGCAGAAAAATTAAAAGATGACCTAAAAGCAGACAAACAAGTAGAAGAAGATCCTGAAAAATATTATGACGAAGTGATTGAAATTAATTTATCTGAACTTGAACCTCATATTGTTGGACCATACAGTCCTGATCTTTCTAGAAAGGTATCAGAAATGCCATCAGCTATAAAAGAAAATGGCTATGATGATGATTTAAAAGTAGGATTAATTGGAAGTTGCACTAATTCTTCATATGAAGATATTGAAAAAGCTGCTCATGTAGCAAAACAAGCATTGGATAAAGGATTAAAAGCCAAATCAGAGTTTTATATTACTCCTGGTTCTAATCAAATAAAGGCTACCATGGAACGTGATGGGTATACAGAAATATTCCAAAAATTAGGAGGTAAAGTACTTGCTAATGCTTGTGGCCCATGTATCGGACAATGGAGAAGGTCTGATGTTCAAGATGGAGAGAAAAATACTATTATTACATCATTCAATAGGAATTTTGCAAAAAGAAATGATGGAAACGCAGCTACTGAATCTTTTGTAGCAAGCCCAGAAATTGTAACAGCCCTAACTATTTCAGGCAAACTCAGTTTCAATCCTTCTAAGGACTCTATTCCAATGAAAGATGGTAGTAAATTTATGTTTGATTCACCTATTGGTTCAGAATTACCTGAAGAAGGATTTGCAGATATAGAAAGTAGTGATTTTTTATCAGGAGATTTAAATCCATCTGCAGAAATTATAATTGATAAAAATAGTAGTCGATTGCAAACATTAGAGCCATTTGAAAAATGGAATAATAAAGAAATTAAAAATTTACGCGTTCTATTAAAAGCAGAAGGGAAATGTACTACAGATCATGTGTCACCGGCTGGACCTTGGCTGAAATATAGAGGGCATCTTGAAAATATATCTCAAAATATGTATTCCGGTGCATTAAATGCATATACACAATCTACTGGAGAAGCAATCAACACTGACACTAAAGAGACAAATGATATTTATGAAGTGGCACAATATTATAAATCAAACACTATTGATTGGATTGCAGTTGCCGATGAAAACTATGGAGAAGGTTCTAGTAGAGAGCATGCAGCTATGGAACCAAGATTTATGGGTTGTAAAATTGTTCTAGCAAAAAGTTTTGCAAGAATTGCTCAGACAAATCTAAAAAAACAAGGCATATTACCTTTAATATTTCAAAACAAATCAGATTATAATAAAATTGAGGCTTTTGATACTATATCAACTATGAATCTGAATGAGTTTGATCCATCAAATAATATAGATCTAATCCTCACTAAACCTGATGGCTCTACACATACTATTGAAACAATGCATACTTTTTCAGATAATCAAATTTCATGGTTTAAAGCTGGATCTGCTTTAAACTTAATTGCAGATCAAAAAAATTGAATAACATAGAAAAGATTAATAAAGATTGGGATTTTGTAATTGGTATAGAAGTCCATGTACAATTAGAAACAAAATCAAAAATGTTCAGTACTTGTGAATACTCTTACGATCAAGATGTTAATACTCTTACCTGCCCTACTTCTCTAGGATTACCAGGAGCGCTTCCTTCAATAAATGAAAAAGCAATAGATTTTGCTATCAAATTTGGTAGCGCAGTAGGTGCTAAAGTGCATTCTTCTTTTTCTTTTTCTAGAAAACATTATTTCTATCCTGATCTGCCAAAAGGATATCAAATATCACAATTTGATCAACCTATTGTTACTGGTGGAGTGATACCGATCTGGTGGAATGAAAAGAAATATGATATTCAATTAACAAGAGCTCATTTAGAAGAAGACGCAGGAAAATCAACGCACAATTCTTCTAATAATAACAGTGAGTTAGATTTTAATAGAAGTGGTGCTCCATTAATAGAAATTGTAACAGAGCCTGTTTTAACACATCCCGTACAAGCAAAAATACTAATTCAAAGAATTAAACAGATTGTCAACTATATAACAATTTCTCATGCTGAAATGGAACAAGGAAAGCTGAGATGCGATGCAAACATATCAATCAAAAAGAAAGGGATTAAAGAGTTTGGCACTAAAACAGAGATTAAAAATATTAATTCTTTTAAAAATGTACAAAAAGCAATTGAATCTGAAATAAAAAGACAGCATGATCTGCTATCAAAAGGAGATTCAGTAAAACAAGCAACACTTACCTGGAATAATGAAAGAAATACAGCAGAAATAATGCGAATTAAAGAAAATGCTGATGATTATCGATATTTTCCTGAACCCGATCTTCCTCCAGTAGAGATTGATAAGAAACATATTGATTCAATTAAGAAACTTCTTCCCACTCTCCCCTTTGAATTAGAGGAAAAATGGATGAAGGATTATAATTTTACATCTAAAGAAGCAAGCATACTATCAAGCACAAGTGAAATTGCATCTTATTTTGAAAAAATGATATCTAATACAGACGCTAAAGATGCAAATAAATGGATAACAGGAGAATTATTCAGATTATTCAATGAAGAAAATGAAGAGTTTGATGATAAAAAAATAAATCCTAATGATTTATCAAAAATTATAGCATTAGTCAATAATGGAGAAGTCACTGCAGCTTCTGGGAAAGAAATTTTAAGAAAATTGTTTAATTCTGATAGTTCAATTGACTTTATCCTAAATAAAGGAGATTACCTAAATAATACAGACCATAATATAAAAGATATTATTAAGAAAGTATTAAAAGATAATCCAAATGAAGTAAAAAGATTTCAAGATGGTGAAGACAAACTATTAAGCTATTTTATGGGTAAGGTAATGAAAGAATCAAAAGGAAAAATAAATCATGAAATTATTATTCAAGAACTGAATAATAGTCTCAAAAAATCTTAGAATTTTCTTCCTTTAGCGGCTAATTCCTTGATTACAGAATCAATGCCTTTTTTATCGATAATCTTAAGGCCTTTTGCTGAAACTTTAAGAGTAATTGATTTATTTAAGCTATCGACCCAGAAAGTCTTCTTCTGGAGATTTACATCAAATCTTCTTCTAGTTTTATTGTGTGCATGACTAACATTGTTACCATACATTACTTTTTTGCCTGTTACTTCACAAACTCTTGACATTTTTTTAACCTTTTATGTTTAATTTCAATCAAACTCCGGCAAATTTAAACTAATAATTGAACCGAACAAACAAAAAGAATTATGATTGATTTAAATAGAAAAATAAAAATTGGATCTTTAAATCTAGATTTCCCTTTCTTTTTAGCTCCTATGGCAGGAGTAACTGATTATGCATACAGAGTAATTGCAAAGGAATTTGGTGCAGGTATAGTTTATTCTGAATTTGTTTCAGCGCATGGCATTATCAGAGAAAATGAAAAAACCTTGAAAATGATTGAATTCTCAGAATTTGAGAGGCCAATTGGTATTCAAATCTTTGGTGATACTCCTGAAGTTATGGAGAAGGCTGCCCGATTAGTCTATGAAAAGTTTAAACCCGATCTTATTGATATTAATTATGGCTGCCCTGTTCCAAAAGTCACCACAAAAGGTGCTGGATCTGCGGCACTAAAGGATTTGTGTTTAATGGAAGACATTACTGCTGCAGTTGTTGATTCTGTTAAAGAAGTCCCAATCACTGTAAAAATGCGAGCAGGTTGGAATTCTGAAAATATTGTCAGTACAGATGCAGGTATAAAATTAGAAAAAATTGGTATTAAGGCTATCACATTACATCCAAGAACAACTGTTCAGATGTATAAAGGAAAAGCGGATTGGTCATTAATAAAAGAATTAAAAGAAAATGTAAATATTCCAGTAATAGGCAATGGAGATATTAAAAGTATAGAAGATATCGAAAAAATGTTTTCATTGACAAAATGCGATGGAATCATGATTGGCAGAGCTGCTCTTGGAAATCCTTGGTTTTTTACTCAGATTAAAAAATATATGAAAAATGAAGATTTTAATGATATAAGTTTTAATGAAAGATTGGATATTTGTGAGAAACATTTAGACTTACTTGTTGAAACACATGGTGAGGTTGTAGGAACTAATAATATGAGAAAACACTTTGGTTGGTATTTCAAAAACTTTCCAAATGCGTCGGCATTGAGAAAAAAATTAGTTTTAGTAAAGAATTATTCTCAAATGAAGGATATTTTAATTAATATTAGGCACTAAAAACAAAAGGAAAAATTATGGACAAAAATTTTAAAGCAGTTAATGCTCCAATTATAGATTTTGAGCCTGGCTCAAAACATCGTGAAGAATTAATAAAAGAAATTGAAAGACAGTCAAATAGAGAAAAAGAAATTCCAGTAATTATTCATGGAAAAGAATATTATACCGGTAACACAAAAACGTGTACAAAACCTCATGATCATCAACATATTTTAGGAACATATCATGAAGCTGGAGAGAAAGAGATTGAAATGGCAATAGAATCCAATCTTGAAGCATGGAAATCCTGGTCAAACACATCACTTAACTACAGGGCTTCAATTTTTAAGAAAGTTGCTGATTTAATTGAGGGTCCATATAGATATAAAATTAATGCTGCAGCAATGCTTGATCTTGGAAAAAGTGTTTTTCAAGCGGAAGTTGATGCATCATGTGAACTTATAGATTTTTTAAATTTTAATATTGAGTTTGCTTACAAGATGCAAGAAACATTTACTCCTATTTCCCCAGAGGGAATGCACAATGCATTAGAATTTAGACCGCTTGAAGGTTTTGTTTTTGCTATCGCTCCATTTAATTTTTTTAGTATTGGAGGAAATTTGGCTATTGCTCCTGCTGTTGTTGGCAATACAGTATTGTGGAAACCAGCAAGTAGTGTTATTTATTCATCTTATGTAATTATGGAACTCTATAAAGAAGCTGGACTTCCTGATGGAGTTGTTAATTTCCTTCCAGGATCTGGATCACAAATTGGAAACAAAGTTTTAAATCATAAAGACCTGGCTGGTATTCACTTTACCGGATCTACAGAAACATTTAGGTCAATATGGAAAACTGTATCTAATAATATAGAAAATTATAAGAACTATCCTAAGCTCGTCGGAGAAACAGGTGGAAAAGACTTCTGTATAGCTCATGAATCTGCGAATATTGATGCTTTAGTAACTGGAATGGTTCGAGGAGCATTTGAGTACCAAGGACAAAAATGCTCAGCAATGTCTAGGGCTTATCTTCCTAAAAATCAATGGAATGAAATTAAAGAGAAACTAATCAAAGAAGTTGCAACTATTGATGTTGGACCAACTGAAGATTTGAAGAACTTTGTTAATGCTGTTATTGATGAAAATGCTTTTGATAAGATTGCTTCTTATATTGATTTTGCTAATGACGCAGATGATTGTGACGTTTTATGTGGAGGAACATATGATAAATCAAAAGGATATTTTATTCAACCTACCGTTGTTGTAACAAGTAATCCTCACTTTAAAACTCTAGAAGAAGAAATCTTTGGACCAGTACTGACAATTTATGTTTATGATAACAATAAATGGTCAGAAACATTAGATCTTATTGATAATACTTCCCCTTATGCATTAACTGGATGTGTTTTTTCAGAAGACAAAGCTATTGCTGAAGAAGTAAAATCAACACTAAGATTTGCAGCTGGTAATTTCTATATAAATGATAAACCAACTGGTGCTGTTGTAGGACAACAACCTTTTGGAGGTAGTCGAGCTTCCGGTACAAATGATAAAGGTGGATCTATGCTTAATCTTCTAAGATGGACTTCACCAAGGACAATTAAAGAAACATTTGAGCCACCTAAGGATTACCGTTATCCTTATATGGATTAATATGAAAATTCACGAATATCAAGCTAAAGAAATTCTTAAAAAGTTTAATGTTCCTATCCAGGAAGGTTATGCTATTGACAATAGCAGAGATATTGATAGTACTATTAAAAAAGTACAAGCTGACTTTAACAGCGAAGCTGTAATCGTC
>Ga0209228_1000280_pt1 | contig 27082 bp, 25 predicted proteins | sample METZYME_3_150m_FD_187547 | JGI IMG/M metagenome (GOLD analysis project Ga0209228, IMG submission 187547) | Marine microbial communities from oxygen minimum zone in mesopelagic equatorial Pacific - METZYME_3_150m (SPAdes) (version 2) | ecosystem: Environmental > Aquatic > Marine > Oceanic...
TGAGTGCGCAAGTATGTTGAGCCAAGTCCCACTCGAGCCGCCGCACCAACCCCTAGGTTCTGTATAAACACGTCGGCATTGGCGACGATTCGTTGGATCAGAGATACATCCGACGATTTCTTGATATCCACAACGAGCGACTCTTTGCCTCGATTGGCCCAGGCGAAATACGCACTTTGGCCGTTTGCAACGGTGTCGTACGCCCTCGCAAAATCTCCCTCGCTTCGTTCAAGTTTGATGACCCGTGCCCCGGCATCGGCGAGACGACATGTCGCCAACGGTGCCGCGACCGCCTGCTCCAATGCCACCACGAGAACACCTTCCAACGGTCTTGTCGTCGGTTCATCCACTAAAACTCACTCCTTAGCAACTGCGTTCAAGAAGGTTGCAATACTGCAATTACTCGCTAATCGGCGCGCGATTAGCAAGCAAGATTCTAACGCAGTACCGACAAATGCTAGGCGCTTGACCCCGGTAGAAGACCACGAAACGTGCGACCCAAAAGAACTCTAAATCGTTGAATCTTATACGGTTTATAAGCTGACGCTATACATCGTAACGGTTGACCTGGATAATGCCGCGTTTTGCGCGGAGAAAACCTATCTCCGGGTTGTAGTAGTGGGAGGAACCGTGACGGATATCGACAAACTGGCCGGGTCAGTGAGTAATCTACAGGCCGGCTTGGAAGCACATCGATATATTTGCAGCAGTCAAATCGCGACCGCCGTGTATCTTGCGTACCAGTTACGCAAGCCAGTTCTCATCGAAGGCCCACCGGGGGTTGGTAAAACGGAGCTGGCCAAAACCACCGCAGAGATGTTCGAACTTCCACTTATCCGACTGCAGTGCTACGAAGGTCTCGATGAAGCCAAAGCAATCTATGAATGGAAATACGGCAAACAGCTGCTTTACACACAAGTTCTCAAAGAAACCCTCGACGAAGTACTCCAGGGCGCAAAAGGATTTACCGAATCCGTCAACCGACTACACGAATTCGGTGACATCTTTTTCTCAGAAGAATTCATGGAGCCCCGGCCGCTGCTCAAAGCTCTGAAAGAAGAGGACGGCTGCGTCTTACTGATTGACGAAGTCGACAAGTCCGACCACGAATTTGAATCGTTGCTGCTAGAGATTCTGTCCGACTTTCAGGTGTCAATACCAGAAATCGGAACAGTAAAAGCAATCGCCGAACCGCCCATCGTTTTCTTGACAAGCAACAACACGCGTGAAATTTCTGACGCGCTTAAGCGCCGCTGCCTCCATCTGTACATACCGTTCCCTGACTCAGATCTGGAACAACGTATCATTCACGCTCGAGTACCTGAAATTCCACCCGAATTGCGGCGGCAGTTGGTAACGTTCATACAAGAACTTCGCGATCTTGATTTGAAGAAAGTGCCTGCCATTAGCGAAACGATCGATTGGGCCCGAACCTTACTACTGCTTCACACCGAGTCTCTAGATGCAGATCTGGTTCGTGATACGCTCAATGTGATCCTCAAATTCCAGGAAGACATCGATAATGTCGCCGCGGAGATCACGACCCTGACAAGCAAAGCGGTCAAAAACTAACGCGGTCGCAAACTTCTGCATGGACCGGACCCTAACCAGCTTTATTGCCGCACTGCGAAGTGCTGATGTCCGCATTTCCACCGCGGAGACACTAGACGCGATGAGCGCCGTCGAGCTTTGTGGCTACCGAAACCGAGAGTTCCTCAAGGATACGCTCGCGCTCGTTCTACCAAAGACGTCCGACGAGAAATCTACGTTCAACGAAACATTCGACCAATTTTTCGCCTTCGAAGACGTGAAAGGGGAAGACGTTGTCGTCGAGTTGGACGGCGACGGCAACGAAGGTGAAGGCGGTTCGGGGCAGGGCCAAGGTGGTGCGGAAGGTGAGGGTGCCGGCGGCGGCAAAGGCGGGCGCAAAAAGAATAAATTCAGTTCTTTCGAAGAAGAACAAGACGAAGAGGATCTCGGTCCAGGCGAGATGGCGAAACCTCAATCTGCCCTCGGCAAACTGTTGATCCAAGATAGTCGCGTCGAACTAACAGTCCGCATGGCATCTGCCGCGAAGGAAGTCAGCCTCGAAGAAATTCAGGTTTTTACGCAAAAAGGCCTCTACACCAGAAAAATCATGGAGGAGATGGGGCTAGGGGATCTGCAACAAGAAATTTCCACCGTGAGACAAAGTCCAAACATCCCGGACAGGCGTCTCGGGCAGGAACTAAAAAAACGTCGAGAATGGTTACGGGAACAGGTACGCGACTATGTTGAAAAGCAGTTCCTGCTGCACGCCGACGCCACGGGAAAAAAACTTAGAGAAGAGTTGTTGCGAAAAGTCAAACTCTCAAATATCGAACATCGTAATTTCAGGTTAGTACAGGAAGTCGTCTTCCGAATGGCCAAGCGGTTGGTGGCGCTGCACTCGCGCCGAAGAAAAGTATTTAAGCGCGGGCAATTACACGTGTCGCGGACACTGCGGCATAACATGAGCTACGACGGCAGCATTTTTGATTTGCATTGGAAATCGGTAAAGATCGATCGTCCTAAAGTGTTCGCGATCTGCGATGTCAGTGGCTCCGTCGCCAACTATGCGCGTTTTATGTTGATGTTCCTCTACAGCCTTGAGGAAGTGATGCCTAAAGTTCGATCCTTCGCATTTTCATCCGATTTGGCAGAAGTCACGGATTTATTCGAGCGCAATAAGTTGGAAGACGCGATCGCCAAAACGCTACGGGATTACAGCGGTGGATCAACCGACTACGGTCAGGCTTTCGAGGACTTCCGAAACAAGTGCCTTGACGACATAGACAACCGAACCACCATCATCATCCTCGGAGACGCGCGCAACAATTACGGGGACCCACGTACCGAAATATTGAAGGAAATGTATGACCGTTCGAAACGGCTAATCTGGTTAAATCCTGAGTCACGCAACACGTGGAATGTCGGAGATGCAGAAATGCGCAAATACTCTGCATATGTACACCAAGCGGAGGAATGCAATTCTCTGACGCATCTCGATCGTATCGTCGGAAATCTTCTGCGGACGATTCAATAATTCGTGTCCCTGCTGACGTTCGATGAATCGAGAATCAAGCGCTAGCCAGGGGAATCTTCGCCGAACCGCAGGGCGGCAACTCATCTATCTAGGTTTCGCAAGCCTCATAGGGTTCGGATCGCTAATGTGGTTGCTCGCCTCGCTATCCGAGGGGGCCTCTGGCAACGCATTGGACGCAGTCGAGGGTAGCGTAACCCTGGCGTTAAGTGAGGAACCACCGCAACTCGATAGTTCTCGCGCGACAGATACCGTCAGCAGCCAAATTCTCGGCCACGTGATGGAAGGTTTGTTGCGCTACGACGAGTTCAACCGCATCGTCCCTGGAGTCGCCGAACGGTGGGAAATCGGTGCGACCAAGGCGACTTTCTGGCTACGCGATGACGCCTTCTGGAGCGACGGTACGCGGGTAACAGCCCACGACTTCGTGTTCGCATGGCAAACGGCGTTGGACCCACAAACAGCCTCGGAGTACGCGTTCATCCTGTACCCGATCAAAAATGCGGAAGCGATAAATAGCGGTCAGCTCGATACCGAGGTTCTCGGCGCGACGGCGCTCAACGACACCACGTTATTGGTCCGCCTCGAACGGCCCGTCGCGTACTTTGACAGCTTGCTCGTATTTCCGACTTATTTCCCGATCAAGCGATCGTTCCATAATGAACACCAAGGCCGCTATGGTGCGGATGCCTCGGATCTCCTCTACAACGGGCCTTTCGTAATCGAAAAATGGATTCACGGTTCACAATTGCGCATGGTGCGCAATCCGCATTATTGGGATCGCGACCGTATTCGCTTAAATATCATCGACTATGCCTACATCACCAGCGACGTTAACGCGACCTTGAACTTATTTAAGGATCGAAAAATTGCAATCGCTGGCCTCAATTCAGAGAACCTAGACGACGCTCTTCAAAGGCATTGGAAGCTCGAGCGATTTAACGAGGGTTGCGTCGGTTACATTTCGTTCAACCACCGCTCGAGCCGGTTGACTCGAAATCGGCATTTACGTAGAGCCTTACAGCTAGCGATGGACACCAACGAGTTGGTTTATAAAGTGATCGCCATGCCCGGCAATCTCCCCGGTATTTCTTTTTTCCCGGTATGGCTCCAAGGTATCGAAAACCAATTTCGGCAAGAATTCCCTGCGCCAGAAACTCAAGTCGATGTCGCGCGAGCACGCGGCTACCTTGCCCAGGCCAAAAAAGAACTCGGACTCGACGAATGGACCTCATTGACATTTCTAACAGGTGACCGCGCGACCACCAACAAGATCTCAGAATATCTGCAACAAGAATTCAAAGAAAAGCTTGGCTTAGATATCAAAATCGATCGGCAAATCTTCAAGCAACGTCTCGCTAAAATGTCCTCGGGCGATTTCGATATGGTGTTGGCTGGGTGGTGTCCGGATTATGCCGATCCACTTACGTTTGGCGACCTGTTTGCATCGTGGAACAAAAATAATCGCGGTGAATATAGCAATCCCGAACTTGATCATTGGGTCCGGATCGCTCAGAACTCCCTTGAACCGGCAACACGGATGCATGCGTTTTCGCAAATCCAGAAAATCATCCATTTCGACGCCGTGATCCTTCCGACATACGAGTCAGGTAGTGTTTTCGTTCGCGATCCTCGCCTTAAAGGCGTGGTGAAACGAGCAGTAGGTATGGACTCCGACTTCAGCAGCGCATACATCGATGGCTAATTCGCGAACCAATAGACATGACTACGTTCGTTACGCAATCAAACGACTAATCCAGGGAGTCATTACGGTGTGGTTGATCGCGACCGCAACGTTTTTTGCAATGCACAACGTCCCCGGTGACCCGCTATTGGACGAGAAAGCGGTTTCCCCGGAAATCCGAAAAAATCTCCAAGCGAAATATGGCTTGGACCGCCCTCTCCTTGAACAATATGGTATCTATCTTGCAAACATGATTGGGGGCGATTTCGGGATTTCCTACGCCCAAGAAAACCGCAGCGTTAACGACATCATTCGCGAGCATTTCCCGGTTTCCGCCATTCTCGGCATCCTATCCATTGTCTTTGCAGGTCTGGGCGGCATCCTTTTTGGCGCGTTAACAGCGATTAATCGAAATCGTCTGCCCGACATCGTCATTATGTTTCTGGTCATCCTGGGCATCTCTGTGCCGAGTTTCGTCTTTGCAGCTCTCGGCCAAATGACCTTGGTTAACGTCAACGCGTTGCTCGGAACCTCCATCCTTCCGGTCGCTGGCTGGGGAACCGTCTCCCACATGATCATGCCCTCATTAATATTAGGCCTTGGGACGATGGCCTTCCTAACCCGACTCATGCGCTCATCGATGCTCGAAATCGACAACTCCGATTATTTACGAACTGCTATTTCAAAGGGTCTCCCGCCAACAAGGATCTTTCTCAGACACCAGTTACGTAACGCGATTCTCCCCGTAATCACCGTGCTCGGACCCTCGATCGCCGCGATAACCACGGGTGGTTTTGTGGTCGAACTCGTTTTCGCAATTCCAGGACTCGGGCGCTATTTCGTTCAAGCGGTCCAACAAAGCGACTACACCGTCATCATGGGTACGACCGTGTTTTATGGCGCGTTTTTAGTTCTCATGGTGATCGTTGTCGACTTGTTGTACGGGTTGGTCGATCCCCGCGTGAGGCTCGATTGATGGAAGTCACCTTTTCGTTTGAACGAACAAGGGCCATCTCTCGCACAGAGGTGACGACGCGACCGTCACTTTCTTATTGGCAGGACGCGTGGCGCAGATTCAAGGTCAATCCGAGGTCGCTCATCTCACTCTATATCGTCGCGACACTCGGTCTTTTCACGCTGGTCGGGCCATGGGTGTGGACGATCGATCCTACGTTGCAGGATCTCGATCAAATTTCCGTGCCTCCCGGTGCAGATCGCCGTGCACGAGTTGTTGGACCCCATGTTCGCTGGGAAGTGGACGAAACTAACAATGCCATTCCGCAGACTTTGTCCGCGACACAGCTCGCCGTTATCGGAGAGGCCACCACGCAAGCTGTTCGCCTCGCCTGGAATCCTGTCGTCGGGGCCAGCGGTTATCGAGTGTATCGAGGTATTGCTGAACCGGCTTCGCCCGACGCTCTGGGATTACCACTAATAGACATTGTTAACGCAAAACTAACGCGTTTCGAGGATCGGCTCGATCTGAAATCTCGAACCTATTTTTACTCCGTCATTGCCTTGAGTTCAGCAGGCTTAGAGCTTGGGGAATACGCAACACTCGATGTCGAGGTGACTCGTGTGATCACCGCGAACGAGGCGATTGCACGGGGTCTTTCCGAACGTCGCGGGCCATCATTGATCGGCGAGACGGTTTACCTTGACCTGCATCCACTAGGCACCGATTACCTCGGACGTGACATGTTAGCGCGACTCATGCATGGGGCTCGCGTATCACTGTTCATCGGAATCGTAGCGCCGTTCCTATACGTGTTCGTCGGCATTTTATACGGCAGCATTGCGGGTTTTGCTGCCGGACGGTGGGATCAGCTGATGATGAGGTTTGCCGACTTCGTGGTTGCGTTGCCGTTCCTCCTTTTCATGATTCTATTCAAAATAGTCTTTAACACTGAACCAGGTGAAAGCGGTATTTCCGCTATGTTGCTCGCGATGATTCTGCTCAGCTGGCCTGCCACGGCTCGACTCGTCCGTGGTCAGATTCTTCAGATAAGGGAGGAGGCGTATATCGGCGCGTCACGCTTATTGGGCGCGGGATCCATGTATTTGATCTTAAGGCACATGATCCCTAACACGATGGGGGTAATACTCGTCACGCTGACTTTTGCGGTGCCTGGAGCAATTTTTACTGAGGCGTTCTTGTCTTTTATCGGCATGGGGGTCGCGCCTCCTAATCCATCTTGGGGAAGCATGTGTAACGAGGGTATCAAGACCATGCTAACGGCCCCGCATGAGCTCGTTTTTCCGGCCGTCTTCATTAGCCTGACCGTCCTGGTATTCAATCTACTCGGTGACGGTTTACGCGATGCGTTGGACACACGCATGCGTTCAGCGAACTAGCCTATGACTTTATTTGAAGTCAGCGATCTACATGTTGAATTCGCAGTGCACGGGGGCTCAGTTCAAGCCGTTCGTGGTGCGAGCTTTAGCGTCAACGAGGGTGAAACGCTGGCGATAGTCGGTGAATCCGGTTGCGGGAAAACCGTCTCAGTCCAAAGCGTCATGGGATTGATTCAAACACCACCGGGTCGCATTACACGAGGAACGGCCAAACTTCGAGGGCAAGACGTCCTCGGAGGACGAGCCGCTAACGGCCGAGAAATTCGTGGGACGGACATCGCCATGATTTTTCAAGATCCAATGTCCTCGCTAAATCCGACGATGACCGTCGGGGCACAAATAGCGGAGCCTCTGATCGTCCACAAAGGTTACTCACATCGGAAGGCCATGCGACGCGCTCAGGAACTACTCGAGATGACGCTCATCCCCGACGCAGCTAGCCGCATCAAGGAATATCCGTTCGAATTTTCGGGCGGAATGCTTCAACGATCGATGATCGCGATGGCGATCGCCTGCGAGCCATCTGTACTCATCGCCGACGAACCTACCACCGCACTCGACGTCACGATTCAATCACAAATTCTCGATCTAATGGTCGATCTTCAACGCACGAACAACATGGCCATAGTTTTAATTACACACGATCTAGGCGTCGTTGCGAGAATGGCAAATAACGTTGCTGTGATGTATGCGGGCGAGGTCGTTGAACAAGGCACCGTAGACGATATTTTTTATCGTTCCGCGCACCCTTATACGTTAGGGCTCAAGTCAGCCATGCCAACCAATCAACAGGGGGCGGTACAAAGTCTTGCGCCCATCGCCGGCGCGCCCCCCGATTTATTCGACGTGCCACCTGGATGCGGTTACTACTCGCGTTGCCCCTACGCCATGGAAGTATGCGAAGCGACACCTCCGAAAGTGTTTGACGTCGATCGTGCACATCAATCACGTTGCTGGTTACACCATAACGACTGTCCACTAGACGTTACCGAGATTTATCGGTCGTGAATCAACCCCTAATCGACATTCGTAACCTGACGAAACACTTTGACCGTGGACGTCTAAAAATTCACGCCGTCGACAACGTGTCCCTATCCATCGGAACTGGCGAGATCGTCGGCCTGGTCGGCGAAAGTGGCTCCGGAAAGTCAACTCTTGGTCGAACTCTCCTGGGACTCGATCGGAAAACAGCGGGCGAAATTCTTTTTAAAGGTTCCAAACTGCCCACAGTCTACCGAACTAGCGATTTTCGCCGCTACGCACGATCCATGCAGATGATCTTCCAAGATCCCTATTCATCCCTAAACCCCAGGATGACCGTAGGCGAAATTATTGGTGAAGCGCTTCGGTTACACAGCGATTTGAATAAGGAGGACATAGCCCACCGAATAGAAGAATGGTTAGTTAAGGTGGGGCTAAACGTTGACCAATTGGGTCGATATCCGCATGAATTCTCCGGAGGACAACGGCAGCGAATTGGAATCGCTCGAGCGCTGATCCTCGAGCCCGAATTCGTCGTTTGCGACGAGCCGATCTCTGCACTGGATGTGTCCATTCAAGCTCAAGTCGTGGATTTGTTGGGGGACTTAAAACGTTCCCTTGGCTTGACGCTGCTCTTCATCGCTCACGATCTGTCGATGGTGCGATACGTATCCGACCGCATGGCGGTGATGTATCTAGGATCTCTGGTCGAAATAGGCCATTCAGACCGTGTCTTTTTTGATCCAAAACATCCCTACACCGAACTTCTTATCGGTTCAAACCCTGAGCCCGACCCCAACCGGGAGCGTTCACGGCAGCGAACGCCCAGTATCGGAGAAATTCCTTCCCAGCTGGATATACCTTCAGGGTGTCGATTCGCCAATCGTTGTCCACACGCGATGGACGTTTGTCGGCACATATCCCCGGCGTTACGAATCGTCAACAATGTGGATGACGAACGTTTAATCGCCTGCCATCTCTACGAATAATTATCAACACTGATCGGATCCGACGAGTTCAACGGTTAACCACCGAGACACGCAAGTCATGAGACCCATCGGCGCGCGTATATTCGTAGTAAAAATAGATCGCGCTTGGCCGCTCAAGAGCAAATACGTAACGAACACAACCGTAAGATGAACGCACCCAGGGGTGTTGCTGCTCCAAGCGGTCAAACTGGACACCATTTTCGCTCCAAGCCAAACCACACCATTCTTCATAGGTGTCATAAAAAGTCCGTCCACCGTCGTAGAACGCGAGCCAACCATTACCCCGGGGGATGACCGAGTTAATCCGAGCACGTCGTCCGTGCCATGTATCAGTGCCCGGTGCCTCAAACACCCACTCTAACTCGGGAAAATATACGCCATCCTCCGACCGACCTAACAAAGTGGCGTCAAGAGGCCTCGCAAAAACCTTCCCCGCTTTCCGAGGCGGGCGTTCTCGAGCGGGACCAGCTAGATATACCCACCAACGTCCATCGTGTAGATATACAACCGGATCTTTTAGCGACCCTAACCCGAAATCGGAAGGTTGAAAGACCGTACGTCGACCTTGCACATCGAAGCTTTCTAAGCTTTTTCCCCGAACCAGATCGACGCGCCAATATCGAGCGCCAGCGACCTCATAACTAATGTAAAGCCGCCAATCACCATCAGGTGAGCGTATCGGGTGGCCGACCTCGATGGACGACGCAGCGAATGCTTCTTTATTGGCAGTCCATACTTCTTCAAATGCTATGCCATCGCTGGCCACAGCGACCGCACACCGCCCTCCGCGACCTGCCTCCAATGGCGTGCGCTCACGGTAAAAAATAACGAATTGTTCGCTTTCTTGATCGTAAAAAACCTTGTGGCCCCCTACCCAGTAGCCATATCCCTTCCCGGGCGGTTCTCTAACGATGTGGCCCGTTTCTGGATCAAATAATAGATCGTCGAATTCACGCGGGTCCGGTAACACCGAGATCTCCTCTAACACGCTACGGCACGAATTTTATCGATCATACGCAGGATCGATTCTTCGCTGTTGTACTTTGGTACCTCATCTAACAACACCCAACGAAGATCAAGTGACTCCCGACTTATCCGATATTCGTCGGATCCATTAATTTGCAAGGCAAAACGTACGTCATAGTGATAGTGAATCGGCTCATCGCAGCGGGCAGGAATCTCGTGAACATCAAGATCAAACACTTCTGTCATGATCGGAATTACGTCAAGCCCAGACTCCTCCATCGCTTCGCGTTGGGCGACTCGCAATGGGTTGGAATCACCGTCGCAGTGTCCACCCAACTGCAACCACTTTCTTAATTTCGCGTGCCGCGTAAGCAAAGTGTGAGTGCGGGGTTCATTCAGCACAAGGGACGATGCCGTCACATGGCCATCGCGCCAGCAATTTCTTTCAAAACAATGCGGCTGTGCGACGACAAATGATTGGAACCTCTCAGTCGTCCTATCGGCTGGATATCGACGCGCATACGCGCGGAGCATTGTTAACAGTTTGTTTCGATTCATGAGATAGGTATTCTGCCCCATCATTTGGGAGGAAGATCATATGATTGCGTTGTTAGCGAGACTGATTGTCGCCGAAGGTAAGGAGTCAGAGTTCGAAACAGTAATGCTAGGGCTAGCGGAGCAAGTAAGGGCCAATGAACCAGGTAACCAACTATATACGTTGGTCAAAGATGACGATGGCTACGCCGTGATGGAACTGTATGCCGATGAAGAAGCCCTTGCCGCACATGGTTCGAGCGATCACTTCAAAGCTGCAGGTGCCAAGTTCGCGGGTCTAATGGCTGGCCGTCCCGACATCAAACGTTTTGACGTCGTCGGCTGAATCCAAAATATGATCAGCGGAGAAAAACGCTCGTGTGAACGAGCGTTTCACCGGCGCGGTCGCGAAGGCTAAGAAAGGCTTGTCTATTAGTCGGGTTGATCTCAATCACACCAAAATTGGGGACGCGGACATTGTCGTGACCCACGCGATAACCATTCACCTCGCCTTTACCAAAACCTGACCGAGCGCTAAGCGGGCTCGAGGTCACGTCGTACAAGGGAAAGTCCAACCCGAAATCGCCTGTCTCGGGAAGTTTGGATATTTCGCCGAGATGTCGATCCCCAGAAACAATAAAAACATTACGCGCACCTGAGCTAGCGATTGTATGGAAAAGGCGCGTGCGCTCTCTTGGAAAAGTGCCCCAACGCTCCCAACAATGCTCGTTGGAGATGACTTGAATGCTGGAAGCTATGATGTGCACGTCGGCCGGCTCCCGCAAGCGCTCCTCCAACCACTGCCACTGCGCACGTCCTAGGATTGTCGCTTCCGCGTCCAAGTTGATTCCGTAGTTACGTACGGGACAACGACCATCAGGTGCATCAACGTTCAGCGCAGAACGAAAGTAACGCGTGTCCAACAATAGAACCTGTACTCGCATTCCTGCTTTTTCGAGCCAGCGTTCCGCATAAATTCCTGGAGTCTGTCGCTCCGGTCTATCCAAAGGGACGCGCCAAAAATCAAAAAAAACTTTTTGCGAAACGTCCTTTAGCGGGAATTCCGTACCGCCATCGTTCAAACCGTAGTCATGATCGTCCCAGGTGGCATAGATTGGAACGACATCGCGCAGTCGCCGGAAAGAGGCCGCCGCCTCCAGTTTCGCGTATTCAGTTTCCAAACCCTTCTGGCTTGGATTGGATCGAAAGCTGGGTGAGTCCGCATAGACATTGTCGCCAATCATCAAGAACGCGTCAGACTGAGCCTCGTAAAGCGCCCCCCAGATCGGGTGATCAGGCTGGTCGGCATCCGCACAGGAACCAAATGCGACCCGCACCATGTCCGCTTGTACAATGGTAGCGGTGCATCCGACGATAAATAGCTTTAACCAACGCAAAGATCTATGCCGTCACATCAAAAAGAGAAGCCAACTGCTCTGTTATCGCACCGCCAAGTTGCTCGGCATCTGTGATCGTGACCGCTCGTCCGTAATGGTGGGTTACGTCATGTCCAATACCAATAGCGATCAGTTCCACCTCTGACTGACTTTCGATCACATCAATCGCATATTTCAGATGCTGCTCAAGATAACTACTCGGGTTCACTAATAACGTAGAGTTATCGACGGGTAGACCATCGGAAATTACCATTAGAACCTTGCGTTCTTCGGTTCGCGTGACGAGACGATTGTGCGCCCAGATAATGGCCTCTCCATCAATATTTTCCTTTAACAATTCCTCTCGCATCATCAGACCTAGGTTACGTCGGGATCGACGCCAAGAATCGTCAGCCCCTTTGTAGATGATGTGCCGAAGGTCATTCAATCGCCCCGGGTTCGAAGGTTTTCCAGCGTTAATCCACTCTTCTCTAGATTGTCCACCACGCCATGCACGGGTCGTGAATCCTAAAATCTCTACACCCACAGAACATCTCTCGAGGGTTCTGCCAAGAATGTCAGCACACATGGCAGCAATGGTGATCGAACGACCACGCATTGACCCTGAACTATCAATCAACATCGTGACGACGGTATCGCGAAAGTTCATCTCCCGTTCTTGCTTGAACGCGAGCGGGTTGAGAGGATCAACAACCACCTGCGCGAGTCGACCCGCGTCAAGAAGACCCTCCTCCAAGTCGAACTCCCAAGTTCGATTTTGTTTCGCCAATAATCGTCGCTGAAGACGATTTGCAAGCTTCGACGTCGTGTGTTGTAGCGGAACCAGCTGCTGGTCAAGAAGCGCTCGCAAACGCGCTAACTCTTCGCTCTCGCAAAGATCTTCCGCCTTTACGACCTCATCGAATTCCTGGGTAAACGAGGCGTAGTTGACGTCAACCCGTATTCGACCTGAGTCGTCCGGCGAAAAATTAGGTGATTCATCTGGATCCGCTTCAGCCCCAAGATCGTTCATGTCCATATCGGCGTCCATCTCGACCACCGTGGACTCACCATCCGCGTCTTCTTCCGTCATCGAATCGTCATCAAGCACGACATCCTCGGGCGCGTACTCGGCATCTGGATCCTGGTCCTCATCCATACTTTCCGTATCTTGATCGTTGTCTTCGAGTTCGGGTGGATCATCCAGCTCGGAAGCGAGGCCCAAATCAACCATGATGTTTCGACAACGGTCAGCAAACGTGACCTGATCCTGCAGGCACTCGCGGAGCGACTCGATGTCGTCCCCGGCCCGTTCCTCGATGTAATCTCGCCAGAAACGAACCACGTTTTCTGCGGAAGCAGGCAACTGTCGTCCGGTCAATCGCTGCCGCACCAGCAGGCCAACGGCAATACCCAGCGGTGCTTCACCTTCGGCCGTTATTAAGTCGAATGCCTGCTGCTTGCACAACGCGTCGAGATTGGCGTCCAGGTTTTGCGCGACGCCTTCCATTCGTAATGTCCCAATCGATGCGATACGCGCGTCCTCGACCCATTCGAACAACTCCTGAGCCGGACCCGCTTTTGGCGTACGGGTGCGATGGGCGACGGTATCGTGATATCGAAGCTTGAGCGCCACTTCGTCGCCCATTCCGCGGATCGCGTTGAGTTCCTGCTCGGAACACCCGACCGTAGGGAGAGGCACCTCAACTGATTGCCCGCGGACCGTGGCGGCCCCCTTACCGAAGGTCACCTCAAGCTCATCGTTTTCTGCAATCGCCCGCATCGTTGCGACCGTCGCCCGTTTGAACGGCTCAAGCGGGTGATCTTCGTCGCTCACGGTACCACGATCTATTTTGGCAGCGTGATGCCCTTGCTGGCATCGCCCAAATCGTCGCCCATACATCGCTGGTAATACTCCGCGATGATGGGTCGTTCGAGTTCGTCGCATTTATTCAGGAAAGTCACGCGGAAACCGAATCCGATGTCACCAAATATCTCGGCGTTCTCCGCCCAGTTGAGGACAGTACGCGGCGACATCACGATAGAAATATCCCCGTTGATAAAGCCCTTTCTGGTCAAGTCAGCCACGCTGACCATACTTGAAATAGTTTGCCGTCCGTCCGCATTAGCTTGCCAGGCTTTCGCTTTGCCATAAACGATGTCCACCTCCATCTCATGCGGCAAATAATTTAGCGTGGCGACGATGTTCCAGCGATCCATTTGACCCTGGTTGATCTGTTGCGTTCCGTGATACAGACCCGTGGTGTCACCAAGCCCCACCGTATTCGTGGTCGAAAAGAGTCGAAAGCATGGATGCGGCGTAATGATGCGGTTCTGGTCCAATAAGGTGAGCTTTCCTTCGACTTCAAGAACTCGCTGGATAACAAACATAACGTCTGGACGTCCCGCGTCGTATTCATCGAAGACCAGTGCCGTCGGGTGCTGCAACGCCCACGGCAATATACCTTCGCGAAAAGCCGTGATCTGTTTGCCATCTTCAATCACGATGGCATCTTTCCCGACCAAATCGATGCGGCTGATGTGGCTATCCAGATTGACTCGAATGCACGGCCAATTCAGGCGTGCAGCCACTTGTTCGATATGAGTTGATTTTCCGGTCCCATGATATCCCTGGATCATCGTCCGTCGGTTGTGGGTAAATCCGGCGAGAATTGCAAGCGTAGTATCAGGATCAAAAACATAGTCCTCGTCAATCAACGGGACGTATTCGCTACGTTCACTGAAGGCCGGCACCGAAAAGTCTTGATCGATTCCGAATGCGTCACGGACAACGACGGACGCGTCCGGCGTCATGTCGGGCGACAGCCCAGATTCGTGAATTTGCATAGCTGTACCTTCAGTCATCCACAGGTACACGGTCCATCAATTCGGGCCGTGACGTCCAACCGGCGAAGCGAACTATTTAACCTTGATTCGGCCGTCTTTCCCAGTGCAAATTAGATTCGTTCGGAGGCGCCATCACTGGACTAACGCGTCAGACCACGATAACTCGAGAACTACTCATAACTATAGGTGGACGCACATCGATACCTAATGTCTATATCCCCGTCACGGCATAGCCGTCGTTGGATTGGATAGCCACGTTAATCCGAATTTCAGCAACCTCGATCTGAACCAAGCCAACACGACTACAAAAGAACTTGACGCGATCGCGCTCCAACAAATAGTCACAAGCCCGAGGCAAGGGAGTTAGCCGAACAACGAGCCGTACCTTGGGATGACATACTTCGCATTGAGGTACGGGTGGCCGAGGTGGCTTCCCCAATCGAACGTCTTCAACAGCGTGCTATCGGGTTGCAAGGAATAAACAAAGGCCGTTGGTCGATCTCACACCTGAACGCGCATCAATTAGTTTTCGTTGGTCGGGTCAGCGCAGACCACATTCACGGCAAAAGATACCGCGCTTCCCGCTCAAGGTTCGATCTTGATCGTCCCGAAACGGTCAAGATCAACCTCTCTAGAGAGTCCCACGCTTCACCCCGGAGCATTCCCTTAGCTTGTTGATCCAAACGACCGCACTCGACCAGAGACATTTCAATGCCGCGACTGCCAAGGCGCGCGATCACAGCGTCGACCGCCCGTTTGCGATTATGTGCAAGACGTTCACGCCGGCCGATGCTGATGTGGTATGCCCTTCGAAGTTGAGCGGCCAGTGCGCCGATCACCATGTAAATAGGAACCCCTTCTTGACGTAGAGTTCGGAGCATCTTTCTCGCCCGTGGCGCGTCCCCCAAAAAACCCGTGTCGATCAGTTCAAAAGTCTCAAAGTGAGAGGTATTGCCAAGACTAAGATCATCGACCGTTATCTCCTTATCCGACGAGCGATCCAACAGACATAACTTTTCCAGCTCTTGCTGGACTGCCAACAGATTGCCCTCTGCGCGGTCGACGATCGCCTCGATAGAATCCCGACTCAATTTGAGACCCGCACTTTGGGCTCTTGCATCCAGCCAATGCGGTAATTCTTGCGCTGATATCGTCGGCACCAATACAAGAACTGCTTGTTTCTCTAACGCCTTGAACCATGCCGATGTCCGCTGCCGCCACTCGATCGGTCCCGCTCGGACGAGCACAAGCGTCCCCTCAATCGGATTCTCGACGTAAGCTCGAAGCGCGTCTGATCCCGCTCGATCAACACCTTTAGCGGAAAGGCGGATATCCAACATTCGCTTTTCGGAGAACAAAGACATACTGGACGCGCCAGAAAAGACGTCGGCCCAATCGGTTCCCGAACCGATATCAAAACGCTCTCTCTCACTAAACCCCTGCTCACCTGCCGCCTTGACGATCGCTACGCATACATCTTCGATGAGAAGAAGCTCATCGCCACCGACAAAATATACGGGCTCCAACGGTTCATTGAGATGCCGGTCGAGCTGCTCAGGTTTAAGACGCATCCGACCGTTTATCCACTTGATCTGTTAAGAGTGCTAACGTCCGAAGAATCCGTTGAACGATGTCGGTCCGCATTTCCTCCACCAAGAGTCTTTTCTCGGCATCCGATCCAACGACGTTAGCCCGATTTAGTGGTAGTGATCGTTCCTCTTGCAATGTCCGCGAGGAAACCAAGGTTTTACCATTCGCCTCACTCACCTGATAAGTGACCCTCAGCTGTAGACGATAGCCGGCGACTCGACCGTCACCGGTAAACACGTCGCTACTTTGCTCAAAGTCCTCACGATCAATGGTGAGGTGTAGATCAGCTTCGCCGTCGTCAACCACCACCAAGCCGGAGGAGACAAAGACCCCGCGTATATCCCGATCAATACTGCTATCAACGTGCGATTCGATGCGGACACTTTGATAAGCCGATGCTAAATCCCAAGTTCGTAACTGGAATCCACACCCAACAAGTAATAGGAATCCGACCATGCAAAACAACGTCTTCATGACGACTTTATAACACCTGCATAAGTGCTTAATCACTTCAACCCGCGCCGCTGGCACCGAAGAGACGATAGAGGTAGGGTCGCGATATCCCTCGATGGCGAAAGCCACTGCTCAATTTCCTAACCACCGCGGACGATCGCACCGGCGCACTTGAGGTGGCCGGCACTATTGCGGACGAAGGATTCTCCGTGACCGCGGGTTCAGAAATAACGGGCGGCGATTGTCTGGTCGTCGATCTTAGAACACGCCATGCCAGCGCTGCAGCGGCGGCTCAATCCGTTAGGAACGTTCATCAAACCGCCGCCCGCGCCCGCTGTCACAAGATCGACTCGGTATTACGAGGCAATTGGCCCCACGAAGTGAAAGCCCTAGTCGATATGGGTTTCGCCATCGATGTCGTACCGAGTTTTCCCGACGCCGGACGCCGCTGTCGACGAGGCGTGGTATACGTCAACGACGTGCCAGTCGCGGAAAGCACATCGGCCGGCGATCCGCTGAATCCGATCAAAAGCAGCCGTCCCATGGAATTGCTGCGCGCCGCCGGTTGCGCAGACCGGGACGTGCGCGTCATCGACGCCAACGACAACAACGAACTAGCGCAAGCAGCCCAACGATGTCGTACGGAAGGACGTATGCTCGTCGGTCCATCAGGCGCCATCCAAGCATACGCAGCAACTTTTGGCCGCCCCCGTTCGCCCCAGAAGTTCCTCCTTGAGCCACCCGTTCTTATTGTCTGCGGCAGTTTGCATCCAACCAGTAGGAGCCAGATACGGCATCTCCATTGTCCTACGTACACCCTTGACGAGAAATTCCAAATTTCCGACCGCTTATGCGTTCTAACAACAACCGAACCAACCAAAACGCCCGATCTGAACACAGCGTGGGCGACGGCCAACGCGCTTGCTTCACGCTCAAAATCGACCGCCCCCGTTGGAACGCTATTCATAATTGGAGGAGATACCGCCACGGCGATCTTAGGTAACGAACCAGTCGAAGTCCTCGGAAATCTACAAACGGCTATCCCCGTCGCACACCGTAATGGACAATTACTAGTGACTAAAGGCGGCGGGATCGGGAAACCTGATACGCTTTTGGACCTACTGTCTGCTTGAGTACAAACACGTGCGCATGGCTGTCACGATGGGAGACGCATCTGGCGTTGGTCCAGAAATTGTACTGCGTTGTTACGCCGACGGAGAATTGGCAAAAGACGTAGTGATCTACGGTGACGCGTCTATCCTAATTGCCGGTGCCACTCTCTTAAAACTGAAGGTTCCGATCCGGGCGATCAATGAACCCGGCGAGGCAATCCGCGGGTCCCTCAATGTGATCGATCTAAGTTTGCTTACCGCCACGGATCTCACGCCCGGGGAACTACGGGCCGATTCAGGAGCTGCCGCTCGAGCGTACGTTGAACGTGCCACCCACGATGCTCTAGAGGGCAAAGTCGCCGGAATCGTGACATTGCCAATGAATAAGGAAGCGACACGGATGGCCGATCCAAACTTCACTGGGCATACAGAACTGATCGCACAACTTTGTGACGTACAAAATTATTCCATGATGTTGGTCACGGACGATGTCGCGGTAAGCCACGTCAGTGCACATGTCCCGTTGACCGAAGCGATCCACCACGTGACCAAGCATAGGGTTCGAACGGTTATTGAATTAACGCACGAGGCCTTATCAATGGGTACCGAGAATCCACGCATTGCCGTCTGCGGACTTAATCCTCATGCCGGCGAAAACGGCCTTTTTGGAGACGAAGAAAAACGCTACATAACTCCCGCGATTAGGGAAACTATTGATGCAGGAATTGATGCATCCGGCCCCTACCCCGCTGATACGATTTTTCACCAGGCGATTCACCGCAATTGTTACGACGCGATTATTTGTATGTACCACGATCAAGGTCACGCCCCTATGAAACTCTTCGATTTCGAATCGGCCGTTAACGTCACCATCGGTTTGCCCATCGTCCGAACGTCCGTCGATCACGGCACAGCATTCGATATCGCGTGGACCGGGGTGGCTTTTACTAACTCGTTAGGTCATGCGCTCCAGCACGCATGGAAACTAGCGTTGAGACGCCACTCTGTTTAACGGAGTGCTACTCTACGATGCTTAACTCTTATGGGGGATTTCTGTGAACGGTTTTGATCTTGTTGCTCGTTGCCTGCAAGCCGAGGGGGTCACCTGGATGGCATGTTTCCCCGCGAATCCATTGATCGAGGCTGCCGCAAAAATCGGCATACGCCCGATCGTATTCCGTCAAGAAAGAGGCGGTATTAATGCAATCGACGGATACAGCCGCCAAACGGCCGGCCAACAAATCGGCGTTTTCGCCTCTCAGTCAGGACCCGGAGTCGAGAATTCGTTCGGAGGAATTGCTCAGGCTTGGGGTGATTCCGTGCCTATTCTCTTCCTGCCCGGTGGCAGCGGTACAGGGAGTTACGACATTGCACCTAATTTTTCGGCGACTCGAAATTATGCCAATGTGACCAAACTGGCGTTATCCATCGATCAGGTTCATCGCACAACTCGCGAAATGCGTCGTGCATTCCATACCGCACGCCAAGGACGGCCGGGTCCCGTGTTAGTTGAAATGCACGGAGACGTTTTGCGGCAAGAAATTCCCGAAAATACGCCGCCCTATAAGCCGTCCCGTCCGATGAAATACGGGCCTTCCGTCTCAGATATCAAAGATGCCGTAGCCCAACTATTGGCTGCCAAGAATCCTGTTATTTGGGCAGGTCAGGGAGTGCTGTACGCAGAAGCAGCCAACCAATTAATGGAACTCGCTGAACTGACACAAATTCCAGTCATTACGACGATGCAGGCAAAAAGCGCCTTCCCCGATGATCACGTCCTGGCGTTGGGCTCCGCCAATCGAACCGCTCCTAAAAGCGTTTTCAGGTGGCTGGGCGCTGCCGACACTTTGTTCGCGATCGGATCGAGTCTTACCCGAACGACCTTTGGAATCGATATCCCTCCAGGGAAATTTATGATCCAAGCAAATGTCGCCGCTGAAGATATCAACAAAGATTACGACATCGACATCGGCCTCGTTGGAGATGCAAAGCTAACCCTCGAACTGATGATCGACGAGGTCAAAAGTGCTATCGGTGACGGTGGACGCGAGACCAACGCGGCCCTTGTCGATTCGATTTCAAAGACCCGAAAAGAGTGGCTCGACGAATGGGCCCCGTTGCTGAATAGCGACGAAGTCCCGGTCAATCCTTACCGAGTCATCCATGAAATCAATCGTACGCTGGATCATAGCAACAGCGTCGTGACCCATGATGCAGGCAACCCAAGAGACCAAATCATGCCGTTCTATAAGGCTTCGATCCCGCATGGATATATTGGCTGGGGAAAAACCACGCATCTCGGATACGGGATCCCTTTGGTTATGGGTGCAAAAATGGCGAATCCAGAACGATTCTGCATGAACTTTATGGGCGATCTGGCTTTTGGACATACTGGGATGGAAATCGAAACCGCTGTGCGCGCCCAGATCCCCATCACAACCGTGGTCGTCAACAACCTCACCATGGGCGGTTATGACAAAAGTATGCCGGTGGCGATGGAAAAATACGGGGCGGGTAACCAGTCGGGAGACTATGCAGGAGTTGCCCGAGCGCTTGGAGCGAAAGGGATTCACGTCACCACGGCGGACGCGATCGCGCCAGCTATTAAAGACGCCCAGCGAGCGAATCAAGAAGGCGAAACGGTTGTAATCGAAGTGCGGACGCGACAGGACACTCGATTTTCTGTCTATCCGGATTTACTTACCTCAGCGCCAACGTCGTAGTCGCTTTCCGGGAGCGGATGCTGAACGTTTCAGTTTCTGCGGCGGACCACGACTGCTACCGCAAGGAAAAACGCGCTGAGCAAGATGATGGGCATATCAAACCATCGCGAATAAGGCGTGAGGCCTTCCATCGCGGCCACCTGCCCTACAAGAACGCCTTGTTGGAACTGCGGTAATTGACTCACGACCTTCCCATTTGGCGCAACGATTGCGGTAATCCCGTTGTTGGTTGCCCGCAATAGATACCGCCCGTTCTCGAGTGCCCTCATCCGCGCGATTTGCATATGCTGCATCGGTCCGATCGACCGACCAAACCAGGTGTCATTACTGATGTTGACGATGAGATTGGCCGCGGCCGCATCGGTTGCGACCATACCCGGATACGCGACTTCGTAGCAGATCGCGATGGCTACGTTGAGACCAATCGCGGTGGGTAACGCTTGCTGTTTCGCTCCCGGGCGTGTCGTCGACATGGGCAGATTGAAGAACGTGATAACGCCCCTCAAAACACTCTCAAATGGGACAAATTCACCGAAAGGAACTAATTTCCGCTTGATATAACGCCCTTCGCCATCACCCACGACAACGGCAGCATTACGCTGCCCATAGCCGTCATCCGAGGCGCTTTCTAGTACCGGGACACCGAGTATTAAAGCGCCTTTGGTTCTGTCGGCCATACCCTTTAGGTAGGTCAGCGCACCCTTGTATGGCACCGTAATGGCCGCTTCCGGCCAGATAACCAGATCGTTCTCCCAAGCGCTTTCGGACAACGATGCGTACCGATCAAGTATTGGCTGAGCACTTTCGGGCTGCCATTTCGTTTCTTGGGCAATATTGCCCTGCACCAGAGCAACGCTCAATTGCTTCGTCGGCGACACCCAGTTTTGATCAGTAATTAGCCAAGTGATAAGCCACGGCACCGCGGCAGCTAAGAGCAGTGGCGGCCGTTTCCAGGCCTCAAAAACAAAGAGGCCCGACAAAAGACCTGCGAAGCTCACGAGCAACACGCCACCGAGCGGAGCAAGTGAAGCTAAGGGCGTATCCAACAACGCATAACCCGTAAAAAGCCAAGGAAATCCGGTCAAAAACCATGTAAGCACCCACTCGCCCAATACCCAAATAGAGACAAAGCTCATGACGTCGATCGGAGGGCGACCAACTCGTGAGTGAAACCAACACCACCCGTACACCCCGGGAAAAACTGCCATACCGCCGACGAAGACTGCAACGAGCATCAACGCCAATGGAATCGGGGCTTGGCCGTGGACATGGATGCTGACGTAAATCCAAGAGGCGCCGGCCGCGTATTTCCCAACGCCGAAAAGCCAAGCCCAAAAGAAAGCGCGTCGACCGGTGGCGGCATTTTGGACAATGCCATACAGCATCACCCCAGAAACTAGCGCAATCAGCCACCATTGGAACGGCGCAAACGCAAGCGGATAGATCGCGCCCGCAAATAGTGCAGCCGCACCCAGGATCTTGTTATTTAAGGGTTTCAGCTTCGTGGGCAGGTGAGATGCAATAGCCGAATTCGCCGGCTATCAGCATTCAGTACTTTGAACGCGAAACCTTCAACGATTACCTTTTCCTCACGCTTCGGTAGATAACCGAACTCTTTCGCGACGATGCCGCCAATCGTATCAAACTGCTCTGCGTCAAAGTGCGAACCAAAGTATTCATTAAAATCTTCAATGGTCGTGATGCCTTTAACGGTGTAGCTGCGTTCGTCTAGCTCCTTGATAAAACTATCGTCATCGATGTCATGCTCGTCTTCAATATCACCCACAATTTGCTCAAGCACGTCTTCGATCGTGACGACCCCCGATACGTGCCCGTACTCATCAATCACAACCGCCATATGGTTCCGGGTTGATCGAAATTCTTGAAGCAAATCGTTCAACCGCTTGCTTTCAGGAACCACCGACGCCGTACGAATAATGTCTTTGATGTCAAAATCATCCCAATCATCTTCCAATGTCCAGGGCAGGATGTCCTTGGCATGTAGGATCCCTTTTACATCGTCTAAGTCGTCTCCGATTACAGGAAACCGAGAGTGTTTTTGTTCAATGACGAATGGCAAGAACTCCTCGAGTCGCGCTTCAACGCTCACGCTTGCCATCTGCGAGCGAGGAATCATGATGTCCCTCGCGCGCATATCGGCCACCTGCAACGCGCCATAAATGATGTTAAGGGCGTCAGGATTTAATAGTTCGCGTGCCGCCGCCTCGCGTAACAGATCCTGAAATTCTAGGTGTTCAGCATCAACTTCTGGCGGAAACAACTCGTTTAACCATTCACGCCATCGTGGGCGTTTCTCATCAGTTTCAGACATCAGATTCGTACGGATCGGCTATGCCGAATCTCCCTAGAATTTCGATTTCACGTTCTTCCATTAATGTCGCTTGAGTTGCCTCGCCATGATCAAATCCGCGCAGATGCAGCACTCCGTGAACTACCATGTGAGCATAGTGATCTGCGACCGATTTCGATTGTGTTTTCGCTTCGGCCTCAACCACTGGAGCGCATATTGCGACGTCACCAAGGGAATCTGGGAGTTCACTGACGAACGAAAGTACGTTCGTCGCATGGGCCTTTGCACAATATCGGAGATTAAGCTCTCGACCCTCAAGTTCACCAACGACCCTTATACAGAGAGCACCTGTCTCACCCTCCATGGCAGCTCTCGCGTATTCGCTGAGATAGTCCACGTTTGGGACGTTGGCATCACTCCCTAACTGAACGCCAATCGGATCCTTAACTACCTGAACCACCTACATCACTCCGTTGTCCAAGATCCGGGTTCCGCGACGAACGTAGCGCATCCTCACGTGCATACGCTTCAACAATACGCTGCACTAACGGATGGCGAACGACGTCTTTCGGCTCAAAATGAGTAAAACTCAAACCCTTCACGTGTTCGAGAACACGGAGTACGTGGATCAAGCCAGACCGTTGACCGCCTCCTACCGGAAGGTCTATTTGAGTTATATCTCCGGTAATCACCGCAGTTGACCCAAAACCAATCCGCGTCAAAAACATCTTCATTTGTTCAAGCGTCGTGTTCTGGGCTTCATCGAGGATAATGAAAGAATTGTTGAGCGTACGACCGCGCATGAACGCCAGTGGTGCGACTTCGATTACGTTCCTTTCGATGTATTTATTGACCCGTTCGACTCCCAACATCTCATAAAGGGCGTCGTAAAGAGGCCGCAAATAGGGATCGATTTTCTGGGAAAGATCTCCTGGGAGAAACCCAAGCTTCTCCCCGGCCTCCACCGCGGGACGAACAAGAAGAATGCGACTAACAACCTTACTTTCCATCGCCTCGACTGCGCACGCAACGCCCAAATAAGTTTTACCCGTTCCGGCTGGTCCCACTCCAAAGTTGATGTCGTACTGACGAATTCGTTCAACGTAACGCATTTGGTTTGCGCCGCGGGGTTTAATCGGTTTCCGACGGGTCGTGACAACGTCCCCCTCACCCTGGACATCCGATTGACTTCGAGCGACCAAATCTTCCACACCAGCTTCCTGCAGAAACAAATGCACGGTATCTGGGTCTAGCGTGTTGGCATCGCGGGTTTCAACGTAGAGCTGCGACAACAGCGCGCTGCCCGCCTGAACCGCGTGTTCAGGTCCTGTGATCTGAAACTCATTTCCTCGGTTGCGTATATTGATTCCGAGGCGTTTTTCTAAATGCTTCAGGTTTTGATCGAACGGTCCGCAAAGAGATGCCAAACGGCGTGAATCGTTGGGTTCTAAATTTAAGCTTGTGGTCAACGCGACCACGCGCGACTCATCACTCAAGTCGTTTTAATGTCCATTCCCTGAATCGCCAAGCATATCGATCGGAATTCTTCTGTCAAATCAACGTTTGTGTCATTTCCTCGAACCGACATCGGTCTTAGGGAGGCTCGAATTGAAGAACACAAGACCCCCAACGAGTCCAATAAACTATTTCAAATGGATGTCAGGCTCTGAGACGCCCTCGCAAGGAATTCGATAGCGCTTCCTCGATCACGACGTCAACCATCGCTTCTTCCGTGACACCACGAAAATTGACCACACGATTATTCTCGGTACGACCTTGAAGTTCTCCAGGATCCTTTCGAGAAGGGCCTGTTACCAAAATCCTTTCGATACGCCCCACCATACTGAGTGCATGGCGTCGCGATTGTTTGCGAAGTTGATCCTGCAATATCGAAAGGCGGTGTTGTTTGACCTCCATTGGCGTCGTGTCCGCTAAAGATGCCGCTGGGGTACCGGGTCGCGGACTGTATATGAAGCTGAAAGAAACATCGAAATCCAGCGATCGAATCAGTTCCATGGTGTCTTCAAAATCTTCATCGGTCTCGCCCGGAAACCCGACGATGAAATCAGACGAGAGATAAATGTCGGGGCGTGCGGCTCGGATTCTACCTATGAGAGCTTTGTATTCCAGCCTGGTGTGACGTCGTCTCATTTTCGCAAGAATACGGTCGGAACCAGACTGGACCGGTAAATGTAAGTGGCTTACGAGTTCCGGAACATCGCGATAGGCGTCAATGAGGCTATCGCTAAATTCAATGGGATGTGACGTCGTAAAGCGAATGCGGTCTATTCCCTCAACTCGCGACGATTCCTGAATCAGCTCGGATAAGTCATTGAAACCGCTGTTTGTGGGACCACGGTATGCGTTGACATTTTGTCCGAGAAAATTAATCTCCCGGACGCCTTGACCGGCGACTTCTTCGACCTCTTGGAGCACATCATTCATTGGCCGGCTAACCTCATGCCCACGTGTGTGCGGCACGACGCAAAAACTACAGTACTTGTTGCACCCTTCCATAACCGAGATGTACGTGGAAGGCCCCCCTACGTTCGGCGTCGGAAGATGATCAAACTTTTCGATCTTGGGGAAGCTGACATCAACAACAGTGGTTCCCGACTCCCGAAATTTATCGATCATGCTGGGGAGCCGGTGAAGTGTTTGCGGACCGAATACCATATCGACGAATGGAGCCCTTTTTGTAATCGCGGCGCCCTCTTGGCTTGCCACACATCCACCGACGCCGATGATGACGTCCGGGCGTTCGATTTTAAGACGCCGCCACCGACCCAATTGATGGAATACTTTCTCTTGCGCTTTCTCCCGTATCGCGCATGTATTCAAGAGAACGACGTCAGCGTCCTGTTCCGCCTCAACGAGCGTTGCGTTATGGGTGGCGGCGAGCAGATCGGCTATTCGAGACGAGTCGTACTCGTTCATCTGGCAGCCTTGGGTCTTTACGTAAAGCCTCATTTATTCGATAACCACAGACCGCGTTTTTGGCGCGCGATTATAGGACACCTTGAAATCTTCAGCATCGACTATACTAATAGGGGATCTACATGCACGATATTTTCAATGGCCGACGATAAGAAACACGTCTATCGGATTTATTTCCACAATCAGGGGCAGATCTATGAGGTCTACGCCCACTCGATTTACCAGAGCGATCTATATGGCTTCGTCGAAATCGAAGACTACGTTTTCGGGGAAAAATCGCAGATGGTGATCGATCCTAGTGAGGACAAACTGCGCACTGAATTCGCAGGCGTGCAACGGAGCTTCATCCCTATCCACGCGATCGTTCGTGTCGACGAAGTAGAAAAGGAGGGTACCGCCAAGATCACCGACAGCGCCGGCGCGACTGTAACGCCGTTCCCTCTCCCGATGCCCGACAAGAAGGGCTGACAGTTTGTTGGTTTCTACGCATTGCGTCCTTGAGAGATCGAGCACCACTAGAAAAACTCTTTGGTATCACTGTATTAGGTAAAAGATGGCGATCGTAATCGTCGGTGGTGGGCATGCAGCGGGTCAGGCGGCTGCGACTATCCGGCAAGAGGGCTTCGAAGGCGAATTGGTTCTGATTGGTGCGGAAACGCATATTCCATATCAGCGGCCACCCCTTTCGAAGCAGTATCTCGCTGGCGAGCAGCCTCTCGACAAATTGTGGCTGAGGCCCGAGAAATTTTACGTCGATCGAACAATTGATGTACGAACCGGAATAACGGTCGAAAATATCGACCGTGACGGTCAGTTTGTGGCCTGCAGCGATGGATCCCTCGTTCCCTATGATCGACTACTGCTTGCCACCGGTAGTCGCCCCCTTCGACCTAATTTACCCGGGATCGACCTCAATGGCGTGCACACACTTCGTACCATTACTGACGTCGATAAGATCCGAACCGGTATGGAGAGTGCAACGCACTTAGTAATCGTCGGCGGTGGATATATAGGACTCGAAGTCGCCTCCGTCGCCGTAACCGCGAAATTGCAAGTGACTATCTTGGAGATGGAGGACCGCATCCTCCAACGCGTAACTCACCCTTTTATGTCAGCGTTCTATCACAAATTGCACAGCGGTAAGGGCGAGTTACGCGTTGGAG
>Ga0209228_1000281_pt1 | contig 26955 bp, 22 predicted proteins | sample METZYME_3_150m_FD_187547 | JGI IMG/M metagenome (GOLD analysis project Ga0209228, IMG submission 187547) | Marine microbial communities from oxygen minimum zone in mesopelagic equatorial Pacific - METZYME_3_150m (SPAdes) (version 2) | ecosystem: Environmental > Aquatic > Marine > Oceanic...
GAAAAAATATTTTTGATCGGAGGAATAAGTTTTTCTTTGAGAACTTCAGGGACGTAATTAATTTTTTCAACTGGCCAGCTTTCCACTTTCCTTATATTCAAGCCCTCTTTTAGATAGTACTCTTGTAAAGTTTCCTCAAACCCCGGAATCAACTTATTCTCTCTGACTTTAAAAAAAAATTCTCGAATCAATACCGGGTCAAACAAACCCTCAAGAAAATGATCTGTTATCTCATCAACGATAGGTTGCGCGTGTTCGAGAAAGTCTGGTGAAAAAGATTTCTCCAAAGTACGATAAGTTATAATTACATCCTGTAACAAATACTTAATATCTTTAGGGTCCTTTTTCATAATCGGGCTTTTCTTGATATTAAATTTCTCTCTAAATTCTTTAATATTTCGAATAGTGTCATAAATAATTGATTCTTCCCAAGAAACAAGATTCCATATAAAGAATCCTCGCAACCAATTAATTTTATTAGAGGAATCGACCATATGCATAGTTAAACTTGGTTTTATTCCATTGCTATAAGGTAAACGACCTCCCCACATATTAAGATCAAGCTCTAATCCATAAGGGCGAAAAGCGTTAATTATTGAAGTGTAATAATAGCCCACTAAATGCTCCATATTCTCACGTTTATCGAGAGGACTATTCTGGGGTAAGTTAGCAATGAAGTACATCCGCCATATTTTTCGTTTTGATTTGCCTTCTTCATCAGCGATGAGGTAAGTTCCGCCCCAAACACCTGAAGTAATGGGAACTTCAATCTGATGATTTTCCTTCAGCTGAAAAGAAACACACCGGGCTATGTCAGAATATAATTCATTTAAGTAGTACAGATTGACTCTTTCATCCTCTGAAAAAACTGGACCAGAAGCTTGAGGCATAACAGGTAACATCATAAGTCAACTACTTATAAAAGGTTTGATTTTAAAGGATAGACTGCCGAGAATTCTATAATTAATTTGATCAATGTGAAAGGTTTTATTCTTCTATATTTATTAAGACGCGAGTTCTAAGTGATAAATTCCTTGCCATTTATCGCTACTCACTCTATAAACAAAAAATGTGTTATTGTTTTACTGAGAATCTCTTCAAGGTATATTTAAAAAATCACCCTGCAAGAACCCAGAGTAAACCGTCTTTAAAAAATAAGGAGAAAATTAATGGCGTCGGATGATAGAGGGAAAGCGCTGGATTTAGCGTTCACTCAAATTGAAAAACAGTTTGGCAAAGGCTCTATTATGAAGCTGGGTCAAGCGGATACATTAAAAGGGATTTCTGTTATTTCAACAGGCTCGATCTCTTTGGATTCCGCATTGGGTGTCGGTGGAGTACCCCGAAGCCGAATTGTGGAAATATATGGCCCTGAAGCTTCTGGAAAAACCAGCCTCACACTCCATATTATCGCAGAAGCACAAAAAGCGGGAGGTGTGGCCGCCTTTCTTGATGCAGAACATGCGCTAGATGCACAGTATGCCCAAAAGCTGGGAGTAAACTTGGAGGACCTCTTACTCTCTCAGCCTGACACAGGGGAACAAACCCTTGAAATCGCAGAGGTTTTAGTTCGGAGTGGAGCCGTAGATGTAATTGTAGTAGATTCGGTTGCAGCGCTTGTTCCCAAAGCAGAGCTAGATGGCGACATGGGTGATTCTCACATGGGTCTGCAAGCAAGACTAATGTCTCAAGCTATGAGAAAACTCGCAGGAGTGGTTAATAAATCAAAAACGTGCCTAATTTTTATCAACCAAATTCGAATGAAGATTGGTGTAATGTTTGGTAGCCCTGAAACGACAACAGGCGGAAACGCTCTCAAGTTTTATTCTTCAGTCCGCTTGGACATCAGAAGAATAGGTGCGATCAAAGATGGTGATAGCGTAGTTGGCAACCGGACGAGAGTTAAAGTGGTTAAAAACAAGGTCGCCCCACCATTTAGAGATTGTGAGTTTGACATATTATATGGGCAGGGCATTTCTAAAATAGGAGACTTACTCGACCTCGCTGTAACCCATGATCTAGTAGCCAAAAGTGGCACTTGGTTTTCATATAACGAGACCCGCATTGGGCAAGGTCGAGCAAACTCAAGAACTTTTCTTATAGAAAACCCTGATATATGTGATGAAATTGAAGTCAAACTGAGAAATAAGCTGGGACTTCTCCAAGAAACTACTGGCAAAAAAGACTCTAAAGCAAAAGAAGAAAAAGAAACCCCTGCAAAAAAAGGAAAAAAAGAAGTAACCTCAACACCCTAAGATAATTACATCTTCATGCCTTACGAGGAAGAATCAAAAAACGCACGCAGATATGCGATTCGGTACCTTGTATACAGAGACCGAAGTCGTGATGAAATTATCTGCTATTTAAAGAAAAAAAAAATCTCTGCAAATGCAGTGGATGAAACTCTCATCTTTCTAGAAAATAATAACTATATTAACGATGAGCGTTTTGCAATGCAGTTTGGAAGGTCTAGAATTCTAAATAAAAAAATAGGGAAACTACGTTTGGAACTAGAGCTTAAAAAGAAGGGCCTCAAGAATCAAATTGTTGAAGAAACGCTTAAAGCGCTTTATGAAGAATACAATGAGAATGAAATCGCACTATCCTCCGCAAAAAAAAAAATTGCAAACCATTCTCTAACTAACAGCGAAAGAGATCGCCATCGAATAACAAAGTATCTCGAGCGAAAAGGGTTCTCTTATAATATTATCTATAAAGTAATAACTAACCTAGAACAATTTATACTAAAAAATAATTTGGATTCTCTTTCTCGTATACCCGATAAAAGCCCAGAGACGCAAGAGCCTTCTACAATCAAGATCATTCAGAGATGAATTTTTTGACAACCACCCCGTTTACCCTACAAATTGTAAGTGTTTTACTACTTGGTCTTGCTCTCGGAAGTTTTATCAATGTATGTATTCATCGACTCCCAAAAAAAGAATCCATCATAACGCCGCGTTCCTATTGCGAATCATGTAAAGCAAAAATTTTCATTTGGGATAATATACCAATTCTGAGTTATCTAATACTTAAAGGAAAATGCCGCCAATGCGACAACTCGATCTCTATTCTTTATCCCACTGTTGAACTATCAACGGCTCTATTGCTACTTTCTGGGTTTATAAAGTTTGGCATCACTATAAAGTTTGCTATATTTTGTGCTATAGGTCCGGCCCTATTAGCAGTAGCTATTATCGATTTCAAACATTTAATTATTCCTGATGCGATAACCCTCCCAGGTGTTCTATTTGGACTTGCAGCAGGGAGTTATTTAATCGGTCTAAAAAATTCTTCACTCGGCCTAATTTCTGGAGCAGGGACTTTTATAGTTTTATCAACTATTCATTACTGGATTCGTGGCCTTGTTGGAATGGGGGGCGGTGATATTAAACTTATTGCTGCGGTTGGAGCTCTCCTAGGTATAAAATATGTATTTTTAGTAATCTTTCTCAGTGCCTTTATTGGTTCACTAGTAGGATTGACAGGAGTGGCACTAAGAAAAATAAACTTTCTTAGCAGAATTCCCTTCGGGTCATATCTAGCCCTAGGCACACTTATAGTTTATTTTTCTGGAGAGGACATCATTAATATTTATATTAAAACTATAATGAGTGTCTATTGAACTTTATTATTAGAAGTGATGAAATAGCTTATTAAGAGTATTCGTTAACATCATATCTTTAACGATGAATGGGAATTTTAATTTATGAAAGACAAAGACACCGACCCAAAACCTGACAAAAATAACCCGAATTTCAACGAACCTCCTAGTGAAAAAACCCTCTCTTTAGCTACAACAATCGATTCTCTATCTGCAGAATTGGAGAAAGTAAAGAAGAGCCTTCAAAAACGTAAAAGCGAAAACACAACACTCAAGATTCTATTCTATACAGGAGTGCTCGTTCTGCTCGTGGGCTTTCTTTATTCAAATTTAGTTCTCCAACGCGCACACATGAGAAGCCTAGAAAAAAATATTCTTTCACTAGACCAACGCTTATCTTATGATATTGGCCAAATTGAAATGGGTCTAGAGCAAGGTATGCAAGAGGGAAGAGAATTAAAACTTATTGAGGGCGCCAATATTTTTGCAGTTTTGAAACGTATGGACTACGCCATTTCGAAGTTACAACCTAAAAAAGAAAAAATCGTTCTTCTCGTCAACCAAGTTCGACTAAATACTAACGAATTTAGCCAACTATTAAAAAATCAGCGGGAAAGCTCTGAGCTAAAGTAAATTGCTAAAAAAACCGGAGATATGAGCATGCTTATGAAGGCTAGCAAACCATATAAATTTGGGCAGTTAATTCATTAAGTTTTTGGCTAATTGTGCCGATAATCAAGTAGTTGGTTACTAATTTCATTGGTTATCAGGTCATGAATACCATCCGAATAAATCAATTCGCATACATAACCTTTTTTGTTGTTTTTACCCTTTTCCCCAGGGTCACCATTGCTAAAGATTCCAACCTAAAGCAATATAAATCCAACATTCAGGAATTAAAAAAAAACCTTCCGTCACACCCACATGATCCAAATCTTCACTTTAATTTAGCTAACAACTATTGGAAGCTTGGAAAGTATAATAAATCAATAGAACATTACAAAGAAACGCTAAAAGTCCAACCATTCGATGCTGAAGCACATACTGGAATCGGATTTGCCTACGGGAAAACGGGCAACACAAAAAAAGCGATCCATCATTATAATCAAGCATTAAAAATAAATCCCGATGACCCCAAAGCCCATTATCGCCTTGGCTATGAATTTATAAACATAGGCGAACTAAAAAAAGCAAAAACTTACTTCGAAGGTGCAACTAACCTTGACCCTTATTTTGCATTAGCCTTTAAGGAGCTAGCGTATGTAACTGCAAAGCTTGAAGATAAAGAAAATGCAATCAAATACTACAAAGAGTCCCTCAAGATAGATCGCAACGATGAAGATACTCACCGAGAATTGCTAGAACTATACGAACAAACCGGAAAAACAGTGCAAGTGATCGATCAATATGAAGAAATTATCCGAATCGATCCTAAAAATTTTTCTGCACGCCATGCACTCGCAAGCTTATACACGAAGGGAGGTAGAAAGAAGGATGCCATCCGCCATTATCGGGTTAGTATCAAGTTGAACCCAGATGATCATAAAACCCACAAAGCCTTAGCTTATCTTCTCAGTAAATCAGGAAAGTTGGAAAGCGCCATAAAGCACTTTAAAACAGTAATCCGTATTAATCCAAAAGATCCTGAAGCCTACCCTGAGCTAGCTAGGATATACGAGCTTCAGGGAAAAGGATCAAAAGCAATAAAAATTTATGAAAATATTGTCAAAATTCATCCACAAAACATAAAGAACCATGAACGACTTGCCGTGGCCTATGAAAAAAACCAACGTGGAAAAGATGCACTCCGTCTTTATAAAAAAATCATCCAACTAGATCCATCAAACTCCTCTTTGCATCGGAAGCTAGCAGTTTCATATGAAAGATCAGGTAAAAAAAACGAAGCCCTAAGTCATTACAAAATTCTTTCGCGCTTAAATCCTAAAGACATTAACATTCATCGAAAGCTTGGCACCTTGTATGCCGGAAAAAAAGAAACTCATAAATCATTACGACATTATAACTTCGTTACTAAATTAGATCCAAACGATGTAAGTGCACACCGTATTTTAGCTAACTACTATGGGAAAAATGGGATCTCTTTTAAAGCTGCCCCACATTACCGTGAGCTGGTTAGACTCGATCCTGACTTTGCGATGGCCTATAACGAGCTCCGGCAAGAAACTAGAAAATTTTCTAATATAAAAAATCCCATCGGACGTTACTATAATGCGTTAAAAATTCTACCTAATGATTCAGACCTCCACTTTAAAATAGCTTTGTATTTTTTTATTGTCGATGATTTTAATAAAACACTCAAACATTTCACTGAAAGTATTCGACTTCAACCTGAAGACGGGAAAAACCACTATTTTGCGGGGCTGATTAATCACTTAATGGGCAATGGTGTTGGTGCTGTAGGTCACATGAAGCGAGCTGAGGAATCATTCGTAAAACAAAAACAAGTCAAAAATATAGCTGATGTAAGAAAACATCTTCGAGTGTATCAAAACCATTACGGCATTCCCGGGATTCAAGGAGACGGTTCTTCAATCGCAAGCGCTATTCATCGGCAGAAAAAATATAATTAATTTCTTTTTGCTGTTTGGCGTCGAGCTTCCAACCAAGTGCTTCAATATTTTCTTCCACCTGATTCTCATTTTTGACTCCTAAAAGTGCGGTGGTCAAATGTGGCTGTGAGACAATCCAATTAATCGCCATCTGGCCACAAGTTTTACCTATTAGGTTTCCCATAGCCTTAAGTCTCTCGACCTTTTCCATATTCTTTTCAAACTGAGAGCCAGAAAAACATCCTATAATCCCTTTCCCCCTCCAATCACTAAATTTATCATTTTTGCCATACTTGCCAGTAAGAAGCCCTGAAGCAAGAGGACTATAAGCAATAATTCCAATTTTATTTTCTTTGCAGTAAGAAACAACATCCTTTTCAATGGATCTATTAAGCAAACTGTAATCAGGTTGTAACGATTCAATTTTTCCTGTTTTCATTATTGCGCTCATCTGCTCAACTGAATAATTACTCACCCCAATAACCCTCACTTTCCCCTGCGCTTGAATTTCAAGCAAGGCCTCCATAGTTTCATTTTGCGGTGTTGCAATATCAGGCCAGTGAACTTGATAAAGATCAATGTAATCTGTATTTAATCTTTTTAAACTCTGATCAATTTCTTCTAAGATAGATTCTCGAGTTGCATTTTTAGTAATAGAAGCTAATGATTTTTTTTCCCAACGCAAACCGCATTTTGTCGCGTAAAACACCTTGTCTCGAAAAGGTTTCAAAGTCTTTCCAAGAAGCTCCTCAGAATGACCAAACCCATAAACTGGAGCCGTATCAAAAAAATTCACACCTAAGTCATATGATTTCATGATAGCCCGTGCCGAAATAACATCTCCTTCATTAGACCAAAATGGCGAACCACCAATTCCCCACGCTCCAAATCCAATAACGGATACATTAAGATTACTGTCACCCAGCATTCTATATTCCATGATTAAACACTCCTGATAGAAGTTAGATATTTATAGTTAAGATATATTTAAAAAGAAAATTCTCGCTTTAAACCCTTTGCTTTAGGCTTTTTTTTAACTATTCCTAGATGTATGATGGATTGACAATTCTATAAATGAAAAATACCATGAAGCATGTAGATTTTATAGTTCAAAACTATGCTTCTTCGATCGCTAGCTTATTATGAAATCGCTCCTACGTGTTCTTAGTTATCTCAAACCTTATAAAAAAGCCGTCTCCTATACTCTAGGCTTCGCAATTTTAACCACCCTGCTCGATCTGATTCCTCCTTGGATTATAAAAATTATTATTGATGAGTTGGTTGATGGTAACAAAACTTCATTTATTTACTGGATCATATTCGGGCTTATAGGAGTTTATTTTTTCCGAAACTTTCTTAATTATCAGCGCATTATGTTTAATAATCGTGTTGAGCAAGATGTTGTTTTCGACTTGCGGTCAAATGTGTATCGAGCTTTAAATAGACTATCCATAAATTATTTTGAGAATAGATCCACCGGTGAGCTTATGTCCAGAATTAATGACGACGTTAATTATGTTGAACGAATTTTTATAGACGGCGTTGAGCAAGTCGTCACGGCCATTTTGACCCTAACCGGGATAACCATAATTTTATTTTACTTGCACTGGAAATTAGCATTGATGGCTTTACTTCCAATTCCCCTTCTTATATGGGGAGCCTGTATATACACAAAAAAAGCCCATAATCTCTATCATACGGTGCGAGAGAGTGCTGCAAAAATGAATTCTCGCCTCCAGGATTCGATTTCGGGTATTCGAGAAATTTTTGCATTTAATCGACAATTACATGAGATATCTCGCTTCGAACAAAAAAGCCGCGAATACTGTAATAATAATTTAAAAGTAATGTCACTCTGGGCTGTTTATTCCCCGGCAATGATGTTTCTTGGCTCACTTGGGACGGCCCTTGTATTGCTATATGGGGTAGGCCTAGTTGACAATAAAGAAATAACAATAGGTTCTTTAGTTGCTTTCATCGGCTATCTAGCTTTGTTTTATACTCCGATCAACCAGCTGCATTCAGTTAATCATATGCTGCAGCACGCATTAGCATCGGGAGAACGTGTATTTGAAATAATAGACCGCCAACCCGATGTCAAAGAAACCCCTAATGCATTATTGCCAAGCACAAACATGCGAGGTGAAATTGAATTTCAAGAAGTAACATTTGCTTATGTAGAAGGTAAGCCCATAATAAAAAACCTTTCAATGAAAATTCAACCAGGAAATAAAATAGCCCTTGTGGGACATACGGGGAGTGGAAAATCCACATTGATAAAACTTTTACTAAGATTTTATGATATAAAGTCAGGAAAAATTACGATGGATGGGCATAATATAACAACTCTTAAAATATCCTATCTGCGTGAACAAATAGGCATGGTTTCTCAGGATCCATATCTATTTAACGGCACTATTGCTGAAAATATTTTATACGGTAACGTGGGAGCCAATCGAGAAGAAATGATAAAATCTGCAATAGCAGCAAATGCAGATGATTTTGTAAAAAATCTACCAAAAGAATACGATACTCTAATAGGAGAACGAGGGGTTAAGCTTTCTGGCGGAGAAAAACATCGTATTGCCATTGCCCGAACACTTTTGAAAGATCCTCCAATTCTAATTTTAGATGAAGCTACAGCTTCGGTAGACACTGAAACAGAAATAAGGATTAAAGAAGCCCTCTCTTGCCTAATGGCAGGAAGAACAACAATACTAATAGCTCATCGATTGTCAACGTTGGAAGGAGCAGACAAGATCTTAGTAATGAAAGCAGGGGAACTAGTAGAATCAGGCACACACAGCCAAATGATAAATGCTGAAACTGAGTACGCTCATCTGTTCCGCAGTCAAATGCACCTATAACTTAAAAGGTTTTTACTTAACTGCTGGTTTCAAATCCAATATCACCGAGCTTTCTAAATTTTTCGTAGCGTTTTTTAGTTAAAGCTTCTGGGACAAGTTGAGAAACAGACTGTAAATTTTTTCGCAGCGCTTTTTTCAACAAAATAGCCATCCGCTTATGGTGGCGATGTGCACCACCCAACGGTTCTCTAATAATCTCATCAATCACACCAAGCTTTATAAGGCTAGAAGCTGTCAAGCTCAAAGCATCGGCTGCCTGAGCAACCTTATTTTTATCTCCCCATAGAATTGAGGCACAACCCTCGGGAGAAATGACTGAGTAAACTGAATGCTCAAGCATCAATATTCGGTCACCAACCCCTATTGCAAGAGCACCTCCCGAACCACCCTCGCCAATTATTACGACAATAACAGGAACATCAATTTCTATCATCTCTATTAAGTTTTTTGCTATGGCCTCAGACTGTCCCTTTTCCTCAGCATCTATACCAGGGTAAGCGCCCGGTGTATCGATAAGATTTATAATTGGGAGTCTAAATTTTTGAGCTAATTTCATTAAGCGCAAAGCTTTACGGTATCCTGCGGGTTGAGACATTCCAAAGTTTCGTCTAATCTTTTCCTGCGTATTTCTCCCCTTTTGATGGCCGATAACCATAACTGAGCTGCCATCAAACTTAGCTAAACCACCAACAATCGAAGGTCCATAACCACCATGCCTGTCTCCATGAAGTTCAACAAAATCCATAAATATATGTTTAATGTAGTCAAGAGTATAAGGTCTATCTGGATGGCGGGCCACTTGGATCTTTTGCCAACCTTTAAGGTTCAAATAAACATCGTGTTTCATATGACGAACCTTTTTATGAAGTCTAGCTATTTCATGGGTAATGTCTCCTACGTTGTCGTACATGTGAGAAAGAGAAACCATCTCCTGAATCTGATTTTCCAGCTTAAATATTTCTCGTTCGAACTCTAATATTTGAATCATAAATAACCTAAATAATGCGAATTAAAAAAAATCAATACACCCCGAATATTGGGTGCATGAGGTTTACCAAAGTATTTGATTCTTTAAGAGCCTTTGCACCCGCTTTACCTACTTGGTTTTGGCCTAATTTCAAGGATTTAAGGTTCGATAAATAAGGCGAATTGGCGATGACCTTAGCCCCTAAATCACCAATGGAGTTAAAATTTAAATTAAGTTTTTTTAGTTGACCAAGGTTTTTCGAATCTGCCAAGGCTTTGGCTCCAAGGTCAGTAATTCTGTTACCAGAAAGGTTAATGGAAAATAGATCTTTAAGTCCCTCTGAATTTGCAATAGCTACGGCAGATCGATCCGTAAGATTACTATCGCTAAGGTTTAGATTGTTCAGTTGTGAAAGATGAGGAAACTCCATAAGCACCATAACCCCTAGGTCCCCGTGTATCAAGCTACCAATCTCATTGATACGCCTAGAAACTCTTAGATTGTTCATATTCTGAAAAACATTAAACTTCTCAAGAGCCTCGCTTCCATTTTGCTTTAAGCGATTATACTCTAGACCAATTTTTTTTAATTGCTTTAAACTTGAAGACATTGTCAAACTGAGTGCTCCCTCATCACCAATGTCGTTAAAGTTTAAGTTGATTTCCGTCAAACTAGACAAAGTGTCTGACTCTGCAATCGCCATAGCGCCTTTATCTGTAATTTTATTCCGATATAGGTTCAGAGTTTTTAGATTTTTAAATATTTTAGATGAAGCTATGATTTCAGCACCCTGATCGGTAATATAATTATTCTCTAAGTAGAGTGCCGTCAACTTAACTAGCTTTCTCGAACCAGAAAGAGCTCGAACACCTTCATCTCCAATATCGCCCTTATAAATAATTAACGTTTGTACACTTTCCATTAATGGAGACTTTGCTAAAAACCTCGCCCCTCTATCGCCTATAGTTTTCTCATTGAGACGAAGCACGCTATCATTTCGCTTAAGCTTCGATGAAATATATTTTTCTATTTCTTCATCAGTCATTAACGCACTTGAGTTACCCGCAAGACTAAGGAAAAAAAAAGGCCACCACAGAGCTACCCATCTATTTCTATACATAAAAATAAACTTATTTGTTATTGGTCAGCAAAAATTACAACTTTTAAAGGTTGCCCTATTCACCGGTGTTTTTTTTTACAATATCGTCCAGTCGATTTTCTAAGTCACGAACTCTTCGAACTAGGTCCGGGAGCTTAGGTAAAATCGTAACGCTTCGTTTCCAAATATTTAATGGAAAGGCCGGGATTCCTCCATGGATACTATTATCTTTGATATCACGAAGGGCCGCTGACTTAGCAGCTAAAGTAACATTATTACCAACCGTGACGTGGTCAGAAAGACCGGCCTGCCCTGCTAAAACAACATGATGTCCAAGGTTACAGCTACCAGCAATTCCTACTTGTGCAACTAAGATGCAATTTTCTCCAATTGTACAATTATGTGCAACCTGAACTAAATTATCAATTTTAGTTCCTTTTTTTATTAACGTTGTTCCAGTCGCAGCTCGATCAACACAAGAATTTGCACCTATTTCTACATGGTCTTCAATGACAACATTGCCAATTTGATTGATTTTGACATGCATTCCTTTTTCATCTATGGCGTAACCGAACCCATCAGAACCGATAACAACACCTGCGTGAAGGGTAACTTGGCTTCCTATAATAGAATTACTATAAATCGTCACGTTAGAATGAATCACTGTACTCTTGCCAAGTTCACAGTTATCACCAATTACTGTTCCAGAACAAACCACGACATCATCACCAATCCGCACATTGTTTCCTACGCATACCAAGGGTGCCAATGTAACTCTCTTACCTAAGGTCACATTAATCCCAAGCACAACTGAGGAGTGAATTTCTGGTTTAGGTCTTGACTGAGGGTGAAAATATTCAAGTAGTCTGGCAAATGCGAGCTCTGGGTTAGAGGAAATAACCTGGTTCATAGAAATTTCTTCTTTACTACTTACCAAAACAGCTGAAGCTCTACAGTGTTTAAGTTTGCTAATAAATTTTTTTCCTTTAGCAAACGTAATACAACCCGGCCCTGCAGTTTCAATAGAGCCTACTCCCGTAATATCTACTGAAGAATCACCCTCTACCACCCCATTTACTTTTTTAGCAAGATCACCCAAGTTCATGAATGTACCTTTCAAAATCTCCCAATTGGGTTTTTTTGTTTGTCAGAAAAAATTTTAAATTAAAACACTTTTTTCTACCGTACTAACAACACCGTCTACTAGTTCAACAACGCGGTTCATTTTCGAAGCAATTCGCTGACTATGAGTTACAATCACTATCGTCTGTTGAAACTTATGGTTGAGTAATTGAATCAGCTCTATTAACCCATCACTTGCCTTTTGATCAAGATTCCCAGTCGGTTCATCCGCAAGTATAAGATCTGGTTTGTTTACAAATCCTCTTGCTAAAGCGACACGCTGGCTTTCTCCGCCAGAAAGTTCGCCCGGTTTATGGTGTAGGCGATCCTTAAGGCCCACCTGAATCAAAAGCTCTTCTGCTAACTCGCGAGCTTCTCTTTTTTCAACCCTGGCAATAAGGGCCGGAAACATAGTGTTTTCCAAAGCTGTAAAATCAGAAAGCAAGTTAAAAAACTGAAATACAAACCCCACTTTTCGATTTCTAAAATTCTCCAGATATAAACTCCCCTTAGAATAAATATCATCACCATGAAATAAAACCTGTCCTATTTGTGGATGATCTAACCCACCGAGGACATGCAATAAAGTACTTTTGCCAACTCCTGAAGCTCCTATTATGCCAAGCATTTCGCCAGCTTTCAATTTAAGACTAGCGCCTGACAATACATTGAGCAATTGGCTGGAAGTCTTATAACTCTTATGCAGGTTTGTAGCTTGAAGTAAGTGTGAAGTACTAATTTCTTTTGAGTTTGAATTACTCATAACGCAGTCCATCAACTAAATTGAGTTTTGATGCTCGCCAAGCCGGATAAAGTGATGCGGCCAAACAAATTACAACTGAAAAAATAATAATTAGAAGCGAGTCCATGTATTGGATTTCAGAGGGAAGGCGGTCAAGATAGTAAACATCACTTGGAAATGCAACAATCCCAAAGATTGATTCTATAAAACCAACTATTTCATTCAAATTAGGTACAATAATAAATCCAGCAACACAACCTAAGAATGTTCCGACAAGACCGATAACCAATCCTTGATAACTATAAATTTTAATAATACTTCTAGAGCTAGCTCCCATAGACTTTAAAATAGCTATTTCCTTAGCTTTTTCCATCACCAGCATAAACAACGTGCTAACAATATTAAATGCAGCAACGAAAATTATTAGAATCAAAATAATAAACATAACGATTTTTTCTAGCTTGAGCGCAGAAAATAGATTTCTATTCATGCGCATCCAGTCACGAACAAGATAAGGAAAACCTAGCTCTTTCTGAATTGCAGAAGCAATATTCCCAGCCTGCTCAATATCGGCAACTCTCACTTCTACTCCAGAAACACCGTTTGCCATTGAAAAAAATTTTTGTGCCGACTTTAACAGAACAAATGAAAGATTCGCATCATATTCATACATCCCTGATTCAAATATTCCAACTACTTTAAAGAGTTTCATTCTGGGAATAAGTCCAACAGGTGTTACTCTTGAGACAGGCGAAACCATAGACACAATATCTCCGACCCCAACTCCCATCCTTCGCGAAAGTTCTTTGCCTAAAATTATTCCAGCTCGATTTATTTTTTCTAAACCTTTTATCTTACTAGATAATCTTGGTTTTACTTTTAAGTCCGACACTACTCCAGACACCATATTCTTACCTAAGTCTGAAACGGTCTCTTCTTTTTCTGGATCTATTCCTCGCACAACAATCCCTGAAACTCTATCACCATTAATTAACATCACTTGATTCATGATAAATGGAGCTGCTGCCATAACACCTTCAACTGACTTCACTTGCTCGAGAATATCATCATAGTTTTCTATCATAACTCGGTTTATATTTGACACAACGATGTGAGAATTAGTTCCTAAAATTTTATCTCGCAGATCTTTGCTAAACCCTGACATAACTGCTATTACCACAATAAGAGCCATGACACCCAATGCTACCCCTACTATTGATATCCAAGTATTGAGAGATATGAATTTTTGTGCTTTTTTTGCACTGAGATGACGAATACTTACAAATAGTTCGTAGGACATAATAGGTGGTGAGTCTGAAGGTTTTTAGATAGCAAAAAAAAATCAATCCTACCAAAAATCTTTAGATGAAAAGTTAGACTTCGCCTTAAAAAAACCAAAAAAGACTTTATTATATTTAGTTAAGATTCTTTTTTTAATTGCGGAAACAAGATTACATCCCGAATAGATTGAGAATTAGTAAGCAACATAACCAAGCGGTCTATTCCTATCCCCTCTCCTGCTGTAGGAGGTAGTCCGTATTCTAAGGCACGAATAAAATCTAGATCCATCATGTGAGCTTCTTCATCACCAGCCTTACGGTCAGAAGCTTGCTCTTCAAATCTCTTTTTCTGATCTATGGGATCATTCAACTCAGTGTAAGCGTTAGCAATTTCCTTCCCACCTATAAACAATTCAAAACGCTCAACTAGTCCCGGATCTTCTTCTTTCTTTTTTGATAATGGTGAAAGAGCTAGGGGATAATCTGTTATATAGATGGGCTGAATTAAGTTAGGCTCAACAAAATGATCAAACAGTTTTCCTAATACTTTTGCATGGCCATCTTTTTTCTCCAAGGCCACTTTATTTTCCAAAGCATAGGAAATAGATTTTTGAAAATCATTAATACTTTCTAACGGTATTCTCCCGATATCTATCAAAGACTGCTTAAATGTTTTTCTTCCAAAAGGCTTTGAAAAATCAATAGTCTCATCCCGTAAAGCCTCTTCTTTTCCACATGTAAGATCAAAGGTCATTTTATTGAATACAGTCTGGCATATATGATGAAATAATTTTTCAGTGAGGTCCATAAGGTCATTATAGTCAGCATAGGCCGTATAAAACTCAACCATGGTAAATTCGGGATTATGGTTTATAGAAACACCTTCATTCCTAAAGTTTCTATTGATCTCGTAGACACGTTCAATACCGCCCACTACAAGTCTCTTCAAGTATAGCTCCGGAGCTACACGAAGATAGAGCTCCATATCGAGAGCATTATGATGTGTCTTAAATGGTTTTGCTGTCGCACCACCTGCAATTGACTGCATCATTGGTGTCTCTACTTCCAGATAGTCTCTTTGGTTAAGGAACTCTCGAAGCGCCTGGATAATTTTACTCCTATAAACAAAAACATCTTTCACCTCTGGATTAACCATCAGGTCAACATATCTTTGGCGATACCTGAGTTCAACATCCTTTAACCCATGCCACTTTTCTGGAAGTGGCAAAAGTGATTTTGACAATAAAGTGATTTTTTTTGCAAATATTGTAAGTTCCCCTGTTTTCGTCTTAGACAGTATTCCTTCAACGCCAATAAAATCTCCTATGTCCAAAAGGCTAAATATTTCATAATTTTCGTCACCAATTTCGTCCTTTCGTATATAGACTTGAATTTGGCCTGCACGATCCTTTATATGACAAAAAGTTGTTTTACCGTGACCCCGTCGCGCCATCATACGTCCACCTACCAAACACTGCTTATCTATTTTCTCCAGTTCTTCTTTGGAATTAGCAGAAAACTCATCCACCAGCAAACCAATTGCATCTTTAACCTTAAACCTATTGATATAAGGATTAATGCCTCTATCGTATAATTGGGCTAGCTTTTCTCGTCGAAGTTTTATTAAATCGGTTGAATCTTCCATTAAATCTATTTCGTTAGTAATGAAGAGTTAAAAAATCTAGCATTAGATATTTTTCTACTTTTTAAAAAAATATCGGTGGATAGACTTTCGATGAGACTATTGGCTGGGCTTAACACGAGGGGTTCTTTGGAAGACAGTTTAACGTTCCTCATTAAAAAAAACACACCACCAATCAGCACACAAAACCGAAAAAATAATCGCTTTCAAACATTTAAAACAAAACCATTAATTATGTCTTTATGGACCTTAAATAATTTTTTGACAACCTTAGGAAAAATTAGCCAAAAATAATACTGCTATGAAAAAATCAAATCAATGTGCAACTTCCGTAAAACGAGTCTCCCTAATAACAGTAATTTTCACTTCTCCCGGGTATGTCACTTCTTTCTCTATACGTCTAGCCACATCCTTTGCTAAAACGTTAGATTGTTCATCGGTAGCTACCTCGGGAACAACAACTATACGAACTTCACGGCCAGCTTGAATGGCATAAGTTTTTTCAACACCCTTAAAAGAGTCTCCAATTTCTTCCAACTTCGTCATTCGCTTCACATAAGTTTCCAACATTTCACGGCGCGCTCCTGGTCGAGAAGCAGAAATGGTATCTCCAGCTATTACCAAGACTGCATAAAGAGACTCCGGCTCTATATCTTCATGATGTGCACCGATAGCATTAACAACATATTTATGTTCATTGAATCTATTGGCAACATCAATCCCCAACTGTGTGTGAGTACCATCTGTCTGGCGATCAATAGACTTACCAATATCGTGTAACAACCCTGCACGCTTAGCAAGCTGAACATCTAAACCTAACTCAGCAGCCATAAATCCGCAAACGTTAGCAACTTCTTTAACATGCTCAAGCACGTTCTGCGTATAGCTTGTACGATATTTGAGCCGCCCTAACATATTAACCATCTCTGGATTTATATTATCAATTTCCAATTCCATAACGGCTTGTTCTCCAGCCTGCTTAATCTGCCGAATAACCTCCTTTCGACTTTTGGCCACAACCTCTTCAATCCTACCCGGATGGATGCGTCCATCAAGTATTAGTTGTTCTAATGTAATGCGAGCAACTTCGCGACGAATTGGATCAAACCCAGATAATATGACGGCTCCTGGGGTATCATCAATTATAAGATCAACTCCTGTAGCCTGTTCAAGAGCACGGATATTTCTACCCTCGCGTCCTATGATACGCCCCTTTATCGAATCATCCGAAAGAGACACTACAGAAACTGTGCTCTCAGCCACACTATCAGATGCAAGTCTTTGCACTGCCATAGTAATAATTTTTCTCGCTTCTTCTTCCGCATTATTCTGCGCATTCTCTTCAATTTTTTTTACTTCTTTTGCAGCGTCCAAACGAGCTATATCAACAACTTTTGCCTTGATTTCTTCTATAGCTTGTTCAGCCGTGAAAGAACTGATGTTTTCAAGCTTTTTCATTTCCTCCTGAAATAATGCATCGTAGCGCTCCTTTTGGTCTAAACCTGACTGCCTAATTTTTTCGGCCTCTTTCATTTTAATAGCTAATTCTTTTTCGAGCTCTATTAACCCCCCTTTCGAAAGTCTTAACTCATCTTCCTTTTGGTGTATTTTTCTCTCCTGATCGCGTAATTCATCCCACTTTATTTGGGCTTCTTTTTCAACCTTCGTCTTTTCAGCTAATGCTTGCTCTCTTGCGTCAACAGCGGCAACTTTTAATCTATTTTGAACTTCCTGCTCTGCTTCCTCGATAATCTTGTCCTTCTTGGCTTCAGCCTCCTTAATCTGATATTGGCTGATCAGTTTACGAAGAAAAAATCCAATCAAATATCCTACAACCGCCGCCAAAAAAATTCCCACAAGCAGGGTAGAAAGGTTAAATTTAACAGCTGTAAAAATATGCATATTAATTACCTCGCTAGTATATGTAATTAAACCTTAATGCCTTTTGAATTATGGCATCTTAGTGTCGTAACTTCTGTAATCAGAAAATGAACCGGCTCATCCAATTCCGCACATGGGACTTTACCTAAAAGTTGGAAGCCGTAGCCTATTGCAACCCGGGTCACATCTCTGGAAATTTTTTTAAAAAACTTATCGTAGAACCCACCGCCGTACCCAACTCTATTCCCAAAAATATCAAATGCTAATCCAGGCGCTACAACAAAGTCTATATTCGAAATTTGAGCTTCCTTTCGAAACTTTGGAGCAGGTTCCCTAACGCCATATACTCCAGCCACAAACTCTATGTCCATAGAAGAAATATAAGCTACCTGTAGACTTGCTTTTTCTGAATCCAACAAAGGAACCAAAACCTGCTTTCCCAAGCTTAAAGATTCTCGAATTATCCAATCTGTCTGTACTTCAGCAGAGGTCGAGAGAAAACAAAAAACTGATTTGGACTTTTTAAACTCATCCATACCAAACAGACGCTTAGCAATGGCAATACTGTTCTCTTTTTTTTTAAGATCACCAAGTTTTTCTCGTTTTTGGATAATCGTTTTTCGAATCGCTTTTTTGGCTCTGACTATGGATTCCGAATTAATCGCAGGCTTCATTAAAAACCCTCAACTCTCAATCCAAAATAATCTTTAAAATCAGACAAGAACTTTACATAAAACTTAATATGCCCAATTTGCTAATAAAGTTAGATAGATAAATTTCAAATGCTAATGAATCTTAAGGCACTTCATTAAAGCGAGAGATGGACTGAGTTAATTCACGAACAAATCAAACAGGGAAGTATCTTTTAAACTTAATCATTGAGGCAAAGTCGCTATAGAGGTTTATATTTACAAACAAAAATCATTTCTGTTTTGTTTGGAATCTTATTCAAATAAAAAGCCAAGTAGCGAAAGCTCCCTGAACCCACCATCCAAGTTTCCTAAAAATAAAATCAACCTAACAAAAAACACTTTAACCTCCCCGAAATGCCGTGCAAAAACGTTTTTTTGAACCTGTCAAGGACAGGTGGGGAATCTGTGTACCACTTTAGGCTTCCTTCAACCTAGCTTCAAAGAAGGCGTGCACACCGTGATAGGAAGTCATCCCCTTTTTCAAAACATTGGCTCAAAAAATAGAGTTTTTACACAAACATGACAGGGAAGCGATAAACCGCGTCCTTGGGGTGAGGTTAACACAAAGGGATAGATCTATCAAGGCTACGAACTAACAACTCTTTTTTTTTCAATAAGATCTAAAGATTTATTAAGCTTTTTTATCATCCCATCAAGATGTTGGTTTAACTGGTCATCATCAGCTTCTTTACCTTGCTTTAACTCTATTAATTCATGTCCTAAATTTAGCGCTGTTAATACTGCTACATCTAACATAGATGTTTTACTTTTGACTCCAGATAATTCCTTCATCTTTGCATCTACCAAGGCTGCTACCTCCTCCATAGCAACCGAAGAAGATACGGGTTTTACAGAGTATGCCTTGCCACAAATTTTAATTTCGTTCGATGCCATGGTAATCAGACAAAATCCATTTTTTCAATTTTTTGTAAAACATTTTTCACCTTAATACGAACAGCTGAGTTATCTTTTTCCAACTTACGACGAGAAACTTCTAATTGCTTCAACTTTTCCAGCGAATCCTTCGCTCTCTCATTTGCGTTAGACGAAGCTTCTTTTTCTTTTTCAAGTTCTTTCACCCGTTGCTCAAGACGAAGATTTTCCAAAAAAAGTTTATCTAAACAATCTAATGCAGAATAAACTAACTCCTCTAATTGTTTAATTTTTTCAGTGGACATTAGCAAAACCTAAAAACAGTATCTGGAAATAACCATATCACCTAATAACCCCACTCAAGCAAAGACTAGCATCGTCTAACGGGTGTGGTCAATCAACGATTCAAAAAAACTAAGAACAAAAAAATTATTCTCTTAACATCGCGCCAAGTTCAGTTGATAAAGTTTTTACAATTTTTTCAAAAATAGGGTTAATCTCCTCATCAGACAAAGTTCTATCATTTGACTGGAATGTCAAGGCATAGGTAAGGCTCTTTTTCCCTTCTTGAATTTTATTTCCCTCAAAATGGTCATACAGCTCTATTCTCCTAAGCAATGAGCCTCCTGCCTGATTGATTCTATTAATCACTTCGTCGGAAACAATTACCTTATCAATAAGTACGGAAATATCTCTATAAACTTCCGGAAATTTAGCGATAGGGGAAAACTGAACTTGCTTAGGCAAAGCGTTAACACATCTATCAAAGTTCAATTCAAAAACAATACAGCGTTTGGGTAATTCATATTGACGAACAATGCCAGGAGATAGCTCACCTAAATATCCACAATCTTGACCATCAACCTTTAATCCAACGCTCTTACCTTTCAACATAAAAGGTCTTTTCATCTCAGCGTGTTCAGTCAATTTTAATTTCAAGCATCGACATACAGAATCTAGAGTCCCCTTCAAGTCAAAGTAATCATGATGCTTTCCTGTTTGTTCCCATAAGTTATTCCCATGGACTCCCGCGACTAATGCTGAAAAAATCAATATCTCTTCCCGCTTACCTGTTTTCCCAGACATAAAAACGTGACCAAACTCAAAAATCCTTACATCCTTTTTACCTTTGCTAAAATTCCTTATTGCCGACTTAACCAACCCAGGTAAAAGGCTTGGACGCATAACCCCCAGGTCATTACTAATCGGGTTATCCAATGGTATCAAATCTGTTTCAATAGAAGTAGAAAGAGCCGATTGAAAAATTTTGGCATCTACACTATCAATAAAACTATATGTAATAATTTCAGAAAAACCAATCCCACTTAAAAGACTTTTGACACGGCGAACTGCAGACTGTTTTGGCGTAAATCGAACTGGGCTAATTGCTGCTAAAGGACTGGTTACCGCAATCTCATCAAACCCATTTAAGCGAGCCACTTCCTCTATTAGGTCAACCTCTCTAGTAAGAAAAGGACGAAAGCTAGGAATTTCAACTTTAAAAATCTCATTATCTTTTAAGGAAGATACCTTTAGTGAAAGGCGAGACAAACACTCCTCTATTTGGTCAGAAGAAAGAGCACAACCTAGAACTTTATTTAAACGCGAAACCCTCAATGGTAGCTCTCTAATCGCTTGAGGTATTGGGTAGACATCTATTCTTCCTTTTCGAATTGTTCCTCCTGCCAATTGCCTTATCAGTAGAGCTGCTCGCGCCTGGGCCGATATTACACTCTCAATATCTACCCCTCTTTCAAACCTAATTGAAGAGTCAGATCGCAAACCATACTTTTTCGATCCTTTACGAACAACCACCGAATCAAAACTCGCACTTTCTAAAATAATGTGCCGGGTGGACTCTGTAACCTGACTATTAGCACCACCCATGATTCCCGCCAAAGCAACCACCTTATTAGCATCTGCTATTACTAAAGCATCTTGATCTAATTTTAAATTACTCCCATCTATACTTGTAAACGCCTCACCCTCTGCACTGCGACGCACTAGGATACTGGAACCGTCTAACGAATCCTTGTCAAATGCGTGAAGAGGTTGGCCATATTCCATAAGCACAAAGTTTGTAACATCTACAATATTATTTACCGAACGTAGTCCTATCGCAGTCAACCGATCCACTAACCACTTTGGAGATGGCCCCGGAGTGATGTTTTCAATAACCATCCCGGAATAACGCAAACATAGTTCAGGTTCACGATTATCAACCTTAAGCTCCTCCCCTACTGAATCGACTCCCCAAACTTTCTCTAGCTCTGCTTCATAATCAGGGGGCATAAACGATTTACCAATGAGAGCGGAAACTTCTCTAGCAACCCCAAAATAACTAAGACAATATCCTCGATTAGGGGTGACATTAAGTTCTAGAACTTGAGTCTTTTCCCCATCGCTTAATTCCACCGTTTCATGTGATTCGATTTCAAGACCAGCCATAGTTAGGAGATGCCCTAACTCTTCGGCACTAAGGTCGGCATCAACATATTCTTTTAACCAGTCTAGTTGGATTTTCATTTAATAATTATAATTTTTTGACCTAAGTTGTAAAGGAAGTATCTCTGGTAATAAACCAAAATGGGATTATATAGAAGAGCTGGCAAAAATCAAAATTCCCTCATTCCATAACCTGCCTACTAAGACCGAGCAAACATCTCTAGCCTGCTTTTCATAGATATTGAGTTAATGATTATTTGCTTGCCGGATCTTATTTTATTAAGTCAAAGCTGTAAAAATTGCATTAAATATCGACTAAATACTCTCGAGTGCTGAACTCTTGACCTTTTACCCTTTTTACAGAAGTCTGACATACAATTGACATTTCGACAGCGGTAGAATTATGATGGTTTTTTATCAACAAAGATATCTAAGCTTTTTTAATTTCACTTCTCCATACTTGTAAAATGGATCCCCCGCTAGCTCATGACACTGTCTAAAGATAGCATCTTAAAAAAAATTAAAAAAAAAACCTCCCGACCAATGAAAGTCTCTGAACTGGCTCGCTCTCTTGGTATAAGCGAGATACAACGGCGGGAGTTTCGCAATCAGCTCAAAATCATGGTAGGAGAAGGTACCTTAATCCGCTTACGAGGGGGTCGCTACGGCCTTCCCGATGAAATGAATCTAGTAACCGGTGTTTTTTGTGGTCATCCGAATGGTTATGGATTCCTGACGCCGGACACAAGTGAGGAAGGAGGAGATATATATATTGCTCCAAAGCGGACATCAGGCGCCATGCATAAAGATAGGGTTATCGCACGAATCGAATCGCATAATAGTTCGGGACGCCCTGAAGGGAGAATTATTCGGATTTTAGAGCGCTCAACAACTTCTTTGGTAGGTATGTTCGAACCCCTAGACCAGAACGGGTGGATCATACCAATGGACAATAAATACTTTTATGACATTTTTGTTTCAAGCAAACATAAACTCGGTGCTAAAGCCGGACAGATTGTTGTCGTTGATATTATCTCTTATCCTGAAAAACATCATCCACCCATTGGCAAAGTCACAGAAATTCTTGGATATTCCAATGACCCAAAGGTGGAATTAAACTCAATCTTTCGCAAATTGGAAACACGCATTGAATTTCCACTCAGTGCATTAGAGCAGGCTAAAAAAGCAACGACAAACTTTAGTGATAAAGATTTAAAAAACAGAAGAGATTTGACTGGGTGGACTATTTTTACAATAGACGGAGAAACCGCGAAAGACTTCGATGATGCAATATCTCTCGATTTAACCGATATAGGATTTAAATTAGGGGTTCATATTGCAGATGTAACCCACTACGTGAAGAAAAATTCAGCTTTAGATAAGGAAGCACTTGAACGCGGAACAAGTATTTACTTCTCAGGTGGTGTCATTCCCATGCTCCCTTTTGAGCTATCAAACGATATCTGCAGTCTAAAGCCAAATGAAAAAAGATTAGCCGTGACGGTGCTTATCGATTTTGATCTTAAAGGAAAGTTTCTTAATTTCGATTTTTTTACATCTATTATCCAGAGTCGCATCCGTTTTACGTACAACGAAGTAGACCAACTCCTTAAAAATGGACCCACAGAAAAAAAACATACAGCCGTTTTAGACATTTTAAATAATATGTACCGTCTTAGTAAAATACTTCGCAAAGAAAGGTTTAAATCCGGCAGCGTTGATTTTCATGTCCCAGAACCAGAGATCCATATGAACTCAAAGGGAACTGTGGAAAAAATAAATAAGGCACAACATAACGAAGCCCACAAGCTAATTGAAGAATTTATGCTTTCTGCTAATCAAGCAGTCGCTCGCCATTTATATAAACAAAAACTTCCATCCATCCATCGTATTCACGAGTCACCCGACGAAAAAAAAATTACTGCATTTCAAGAATTCGTTGATGGGTTTGGTTTGCGCTTGCCTTCGACCGGAGAAGTTCGCTCCACTGACTTACAAAATATTCTCAAAAAAGTCCATGGTCGACCTGAGGAAAGAGTAGTTAACACCCTATTACTAAGAACAATGAAGAAAGCCCAGTATTCGCAAAAAGATCCAGGACACTTCTGTTTAGGATTTAAACATTACACTCATTTCACATCGCCCATCCGAAGATATCCCGATCTAATAACACATTGGCTGCTTAAGGCTAGCCTGAATAAAAAATTTTCCACTCACGAAAAAAAAAATCTAGCAAAAGAAATGATGAAAATTGCAGAGCACTCTACTTTCAGAGAGGGAAAAGCCACAGAAGCCGAGCGGGAGATAACAGACCTTAGGCGTGCGCAATATATGTCCGATAAAACTGGAAAAAACTTTACTGGAATTATTGTCAGTGTAACTCCATTTGGTTTTTTTGTTGAACTAGCTGAGGTTTTTGTTGAAGGACTTGTACACGTATCTAGTCTTACCGATGATTATTATATATATATAGAGCAAGATCATAAGTGGCGAGGTCAACGCGGAAACAAAGTTTACAAGATAGGAGATATTGTCAAAGTAACCGTAAAAGAGGTCAGCATCCCATTACGTCGAATTGACCTTGCTGTACAGCAATGACTTTTTTTAATCTTATTGTCCTCAGTTAATGACATCTTAATAACCTAGACTACATACTACAGTAAACATGCCATCTAGAGCGTCAAATTTGACATGCGACTTGTTACCAGAACGGTCAAAACCCACAAAAATGCCTTTCAGGTTGTGGTTTGAAATAAAATTTGCTATAAGACTCCATCTCCCAAGCAATTTATAGACGAGGCAACTGGAATTTATGGCAACTTTGGATCAATTAAAAACGCACATTGAAAAAGCTAAGATAGAATTTTCCGATGCAGTTAAAAAAACCGATGACAAAAAAAACGATCTTGTTTCTCGACAGAAAAAAAAGAAGGTAAAAAGACTAGAGCGCAAAGCGGCAAAAATAACTGCCACAAAAAAAATGGCCGAGGAAAATAAAAAACCCAAGAAAGAACGCAAATCAGCATCTGAAGGTTAGTTCCCTTCCGCATTTCTTGTCACCTACTCCAAATGTCTGAAAAAATTGATACCCAAAAAATTGCTAAACTCTCTAGGCTAAAACTCACAGATGTTGAAAGCGAAAAGCTAGGCGGGTACCTAGAACAAATCATCGACTATATAGACCAGCTCAATCAGTTAGACACATCAAATGTAAAGCCAACCTCCCATGTTCTTCCTATCCATAATGTTTTTCGAGACGATGAAGCCTCTAAATCTAAAAATATGGATTATTTGTCTGGAGCGCCCTCGAATAATAAAGGGCATTATGAAGTTCCAAAAATCATTTAACTCAAGTTATGCACAGAAAAACCATTCTTCAAGCAAAAGAAGACTTAAAACAAAAAAAGTATTCTGCTGCAGAGCTTACTGAAGCAATTTTTCAGCGCATTAAGTCAGTAGAATCGAAAGTTCAAGCTTTTGTTCATCTAACCAAAGATATAGCACTGAGCCAAGCCCAGGAAGCTGATAAAAAAATATCCGCAGGACTTGATGCACCTCTTCTTGGTATTCCTATAGCTTTGAAAGATCTTATCTGCATGCAGGGTGCGCGTACCACCTGCTCGTCAAAAATGCTCGACAATTTTATCGCTCCATACGATGCAACTGTGGTTGACCGACTTAAAAAAGCAGGGGCAGTAATCGTGGGTAAAACCAATATGGATGAGTTTGCTATGGGCTCATCAACAGAAAACTCCTGGTATCATCCAACAATGAACCCGTGGGACTTGAGCCGAGTACCTGGGGGGTCAAGTGGCGGCTCTGCTGCAGCTGTGGCTGCCCACGAATGTCTTGCGGCTCTGGGTAGTGATACTGGAGGATCAATACGTCAACCTGCTAACTTCTGCGGAGTAACTGGGCTCAAGCCGACTTATGGAAGAGTGTCTCGTTTCGGGCTTGTTGCGTTTGCATCATCATTAGACCAAATAGGCCCCATAACAAAAACAGTTACAGATTCTGCCCTGATAATGAACGTAATCGCAGGGAAGGACCCAAAAGACTCGACTTCTGTTAATATCGAAATGCCGGACTTTATGAACAGCTTGGAAAGAAATTTATCCGGACTCAAAATAGGAATCCCGCGAGAATATTATACTTCGGGAATTGACCCAGAAGTTGAAGCCTCTATTCAAGAAGCGATTAAAACTCTTGAGTCACTCGGTATGAAAAAAGTAGAAATCTCGCTCCCTCATCTTCAATACTCAGTGGCAACTTACTATATAATCGCCTGTGCCGAAGCAAGCGCAAATTTATCGCGATATGACGGAGTCCGATATGGTTACCGTTCAAAAAACTCGGATAACTTACTAGAAATGTACATGAATACCAGGCAAGAAGGGTTTGGTGAAGAGGTTAAGCGCCGCATCATGCTAGGAACTTTTGTCCTGAGTTCAGGTTACTACGACGCCTATTATCTAAAAGGACAAAAAGTCCGCACACTTATTAAACAAGATTTCGAAAGTGCTTTCGATCAATGTGACGTTGTTATTGCTCCTAACTCACCTATAACTGCATTTAAACTAAAGGAACGTTTAAACGACCCTATCAAAATGTATCTTTCAGACATATATACAATATCAGCTAACCTTGCTGGCATTCCAGGCATTTCAATTCCATGTGGGATTTCAAAAAAAAATGGGATGCCGATAGGGATACAATTAATGAGCAAACATTTTGATGAAGAAAGCTTAATTGCTGTAGGCCACCAATTTCAGTTAAATACAGACCACCATCTTAAACAGCCATCTCTATAAAAAACCTATCGCTTGGCAAGACAATCTTCGTTTAAAAAACTGTGGCATGCAGTTACAAATCTTCTAAATATAATTCACGCGCTATTTTAGTTTAAAAAGACCTATAAAAAACAATATATTTTTTAATAATTTTAAGGTGAAATAGGTTCTATTAGAAACTACGGACCGAAGCAAACCATAAGCCGGGTTCTGTTCTTTTTCGAGGGGCTTACCCAACGAAAAAACGGTGATCATCAATCTAGGCCCGTCGTTACCGACGGACTCAAGCAATCAACCCGAAAGCTTTGGACGAGCCGCCCTCAAACACTTTCCTATTTGATCTTGCTCCGGATAGGGTTTGCCAAGCTACCACCGTCGCCG
>Ga0209228_1000290_pt1 | contig 26409 bp, 23 predicted proteins | sample METZYME_3_150m_FD_187547 | JGI IMG/M metagenome (GOLD analysis project Ga0209228, IMG submission 187547) | Marine microbial communities from oxygen minimum zone in mesopelagic equatorial Pacific - METZYME_3_150m (SPAdes) (version 2) | ecosystem: Environmental > Aquatic > Marine > Oceanic...
TGTTTGTGGATTGCGAATTTGAGCGAAAGGTGCCTGGCTCGTCTATGTGTTACCAACAACCCTGCCCTCAAGGAGATTAACAAATGAAAAAAAACCAACTAAATACTGTAATGTTTCTTGTTATCTTCTTGGCAAGCTGTTACGGAACTGTGGGTAAAAATTTTGACAGCTCGGAACTAAAAAGTATTCAAAATAATGTGACCAGTCAAGAAGAAATCTTTGAGAGGCTCGGAGCCCCATTTAAGAAGGGTATTGAAAATGGTCAGGTCATGTGGACTTACCAGTTTGACCAATGGAGCGCCGTTGGACCTGCCCACTCTAAAGACCTGGTCATCCTTTTCGATAAAGAAAGTATTGTAAAGGCCTACCGCTACACCACGAGCAATCCTTAAAAACCCTAATCATAAACTTTGAAAAAAATCTCTCTTTTTGTTTATGATTTCGATGGCACCTTGGTAGATACATTCGAAGATATCGCCAACTCAGTCAACCGCACTCTAACCGAAATGAACCTTCAATCTTTGGACCGGGAAACCATCCGCCAAAATATTGGTAGCGGAGTGGTCAACCTTATGACTCGCTCCTTGGCTGGTTCCGGATGTAATAATATTGAAACAGCCGTTTCTCTTTTCCAAAAACACTACAATCATCATTTGTTAGATCAAACCAAACTCTACCCAAATGGAAGGGAAATTGTGGAGCATTTTTCGAATAAAAAAAACACCATCTTATCGAATAAACCTATCGCATTTATTGAAAAGATTCTTGAAGCAATGAACTTTCTGCCCTCTTTTGATTCAATACTAGGTGGGGATAGTCTGGATGAACAGAAACCTAACCCAAAAGGACTTCAGTTCCTTATGAAAAAGTATAATTGTCCCCCGAAGAATGTTTTGATGATTGGAGATAACGCCATCGACGTAGAAACCGGGAAACATGCGGGGGTTATAACCTGTGGCGTTACCTACGGATTGGGTGACCCAAATTCTCTCCGCGATTCCAAACCTAATTTCCTCATAGATAACCTTTCTGACTTAAAATCATTATTTAACTAACTACAAAAATTTACAGGTTTGGTATATAGAAGCTCCGTTATTTTGGTGGAAAATTGTAATACTTTTTTAACAAGTACAAGTTGTTTGTTTACCAGCGCTGCAGAACACCGAACCCATTGATATAGATTGACTTTAAGGGATTCGAGGCCTACAATTTGCCGGAATGGTCTCCAACGAAAAGATTAAATCAATTTACCTGATTGCCATTTGCGGTACTGGGATGGCCTCTCTTGCCGGTCTTCTTCAAAAATCTGGTTATCGAGTCACTGGATCGGATACAAATATCTATCCGCCTATGAGCACACTTCTAAAGTCATCCGGAATAGATATCAAGCCTGGTTATCAACGTAAAAATATTAGCGATGATATTGATCAAGTTATTATCGGTAACGCTGTATCTAAAGATAATCAAGAGGTCTTAGCCGTTCAAGAAAAAAATATTCCTTATATTTCCTTCCCAGAAGCTATAAAAAAATTCTATTTAGAAAATCAAAAGTCGCTAGTCATTACCGGAACACACGGAAAAACAACCACAACAGCACTCTTAAGCTGGGTTTTACATTCTGCTAAACGAAAACCTGGCTTCATGGTCGGCGGTTGGATGAAAAATTTTGATGGCAACCACGCCATTTCGGAAGGAGAATTTTTTGTAAGCGAAGGGGACGAATACGACACAGCATTTTTTGATAAGGGACCCAAATTTTTACACTATAGTCCATTTGCGTCAATCTTAACAGGAATCGAATTTGATCACGCTGATATTTACCGTGATCTTGAGCATATAAAAGACTCTTTTCGAAAATTTGTAAATATCATTCATCCTAGCGGATTCCTCTTGGCCTCTTTTTCTGACAAAAACGCAAAAGATATTTTAGCCAATGCTTCTTGCCAAGTCGAAACTTACGGTTTTTCTTCTTCTGCAGACTGGGTGATTGATAATTATAAGTTTGTAGATGGAAAAGGATATTTCACTTTAACTCATCAGGGCGTAAAGGTTACAAACTTTCATCTTCCAATGATCGGGCGGCATAATATTGAAAATGCCACATCGGTAGCAGTCATGAGTCTTAAACTTGGACTCACAACTCAAGAAATTCAAGAAGGATTCCGGACATTCAAGGGAATCAAACGAAGACAGGAAGTATTGGGAGTTAAAAACGGGGTGACTGTGATAGATGATTTTGCGCATCATCCAACAGCTATTCGACTTACACTGGAAGCTGTTCAGGAAGCATATCCTGAGCAGCGCATATGGGCTGTTTTTGAACCTCGTTCTGCGACCTGCAAAAGGAAAGTTTTTGAAGATCGACTACCAAAAAGTTTCGCCCTAGCAAATAAAGTTATAATAGCAGGTCTATTCGCACCAGATAAAATTGACTTAAAAGACAGGCTGAACCCTGAATTAGTTGTTGAAGGTATTAATAGTGATGGTGGTGACGCGTACTTTATTCCAGATATCGAAGCTCTGGTGAACAAATTGATTACCGAGTGCCGCCCAAAAGACGTACTACTCATAATGTCCTCTGGTGGATTCTCCGGAATTCACCAAAAACTGATTACTCGATTATAACCGAACGCGCAACCATTTAACAAAGCTATGGAAAGTTACGGCCAATTAAAGTTGGAATTGATCCGCAAGGGACTGGTTGTTCCCGATGAAGTCCGAGACGTCTCGGAAGTCATCGGTGGATACTGCGACGGTCGGCCCGGTGATGAAATCGTATTGAGTCTAGCTGAAAACTTTATTGTCAAAGTACCAATCAAAGAAACTGGTCAGAACCAACCTACCCTTAATCTGGTTAATGGCAAAGTAAAACTAAGTTCTATGGACGAAGAAATTGAAGTTAACATTGTACCCTTACCTAACTTTGTCAGAGAACAAATGAAAAAGCGTTCCCCGGTCTCAGAAAATGCGTGTATCGACGGGTATTGCATGAATTTATTTTTAAGAGCGGTTGGACAAAAAAACCGCCTTAACTTGACACAAGAAACTATACTTTCTGTAATCAAAGCAGCCTTTGAAGAAGGTGCTGCTGACCTCATTCAACTCAACATGGATTATTGTCGTGAACCGGACCGCGGTCTTACTCGCTTGGCACCCGTGGTACAAGCTATCAAAAAAGAGTTTAGTACCTTCATAGCTCTACGTGGATTCCCCCCAAAAGACAAGCAAACTTTAGACAAAGTTTACGCTGCGGGGATCGATTTATTAAATTTCCCACTCGAAGGTTTTATCGGCTTTGCTAAAAAAGAAGATGTTATATCGCAGCCACTGGTATATGGTGCGTTAGAATATGCCGCTAAAATTTTTCCACCGGGAACTGTTTGGACAGAGCTTTTCTTAGAAGCAGGCTCTATTGATCCCCTGAAAGATAAAATCGCTTATCTTACAGAAAAAGGAATCCTTCCCTTATTAAGGTTGACAACCCCAAGCATCGCAACCGAAGAATATTCCCGCAATGTCACTGAAGTTGCTCGCTACTTAGAAACAAATGTTCAAAATTCCCGACTTCCACTCAAGTGGCTTTTCCCTCACTGCCGCTATATGTCCCCGTTGGACACGCGGTTTTTTCTTGACCCAACAGACAAAGCAAAGCTTAATGCTAAACCCGTTTACAAGTCTCTCTTGGGACGTAAAACTCTCGAGGGATACACCAAACTTCGCCGAAAACTGCGAATCAAAGACGTAAGTGATTCCTATGAGTCAGCCGGCTTGTAAAACTGGGTTACATGTTTAGTGGCTTTTTGCTTGACTAGTGTATTCAAAACACATCATTTTAAATCTGACAAATGCCAACCATTGGACTCTTACTTAACTATCTGTTAGGCTGAAACTATGCATTCAATAGATATAAATTCGACGAATTATGAAATCAAGGAGTCTGATTTCCCTGAAGTACCTCTGGTGAAATTGGATACTTTGTGGTTACAGGTCGGAGGAACCCTATGCAATCTCCAATGCACACATTGCTTCATCAGTTGCGGCCCACAAAATCATACGCACGAAATGATGACTCTGAAGGACGTACGGCAACGGCTATTAGAATCTAAAATTCTAGGAGTAAAAGATTACTATATTACAGGCGGTGAAGTTTTCATAAATCCGGAGATTTTTGAAATCTTAGCCACTATCCTTGAATATGGCCCACTTGATGTTCTGACTAATGGGACACTTATCACTTCCGAAAAAGCTGCCCGGTTAAAAGAAATTCAAAACAACTCTTCTCATAAACTCCAATTTCGTGTGAGCATGGAAAGCTTCGATGAAAAGTTAAATGATCGGACTCGGGGAGAAAATTCTTTCAGCAAAGCCACAGAAGGAATTACCAACTTAAACTCCTTTGGATTTTCCCCTATTTTAACTGTCACCCGTAACTGGGACGAGGCAAAAGATAAAGAAATGGAGGAAAGTTTTAAGAATTTTCTAGAATCACTAAACATTTCTGACCCACGAATCAAAATCCTTCCAGAATTCCTCCTCGGTCAATTGGCGGTAAATACTCGCAACTACTTCGACCACGAACATGTCACTGAAAAATGTTTTGAAAATTATGATATTACAAATCTGCAATGCTCTACATCCCGCATGGCAACCAAAACAGGTGTTTATGTGTGCCCTATTCTTGTTGATAACGATAAAGCAAAAATGGGAGATACCATCGAAGAGACGCTACGTCCTTTTCCGCTCGCTCATTCCGCCTGCTATACCTGCCGTATTACTGGGATGACCTGTAAAAGTGACTAAGATTACTCGCCTTATTGAGAAAATCTTTATTATTTTTAAAATTATCTAGTATTCTTTTGTTTACATGTTTAACCTGTTGAGCAGTTCATTGTTTTTTTTCCAGAAAATCTTTCAAAATCCTATTTTTTATTTAATACTTTAGGAAAGTATTTATGGCACTTCTTAAGTCCACCATGCCCCCCCTGGGAACTCCCGCTCATGAATTTTTACTTGATGGAGTTGATGGTAAGGCCTATTCACTGCATAGTTATTCGGAAAAAGAAATCATAGTGATTTTATTTATGTGTAATCACTGCCCGTATGTAAAGGCTGTCCTTAAACGAATTATTGGTCTACAAAACGAATTTATAGATCGTGGGGTACAATTCATTGGCATCAATCCTAACGACGCGATACGTTATCCGGATGATTCGCTAGAAAATATGAAAATCATTGCAAAAGAAAATAATTTTTCATTTCCTTATTTGATTGATCCAAGTCAGGAAACAGCTAAGCTGTATGACGCTGTTTGTACTCCTGATTTGTATGTTTATGGCAAAGATCGTAAACTTGCTTATCGTGGACGAATCGATGATAACTGGGAAAATCCAAAAAAGGTAACCCGTCATGATTTAAGGTTGGCTTTGGAAAGTATACTTACAGGACAGTTGGTTGCTAATGAACAGATACCCTCCATGGGCTGTTCAATTAAATGGAAAACAACATAACAAGGAAACTTCATGAACTTGCAAAAAAAATGGCTATTTATTCTATTCGGAATCATTGTTGTTGGATCAATGTTTGCAGAGAAAATTGTCAAATTCTATTTTGACTGGATCTGGTTCGCTAATCATCAAGTTGATTCTGTTTTTTGGACTATTATTCTATCTCAATGGGGATTTGGTTTAGCGACAGGGCTTTTCTTTTTTATTTTCACTTGCTTTCCTCTCAAAAGAATCTTCGACCGCAGTTCTCATATGCCTGTCGTATTATCCGACACCGTTCGTCGCGAGCTACCTCTTCTTGATTTTATTGCGGGAAACCTCAAAAACCTCATGTTTTTTGGTCCACTCGCACTAGCTATAATGACAGGGTTAATCATTGGACAAAAGTGGGAACTCCTTCAGCTTTATTCCAATGCTGTTCCTTTTGGCAGTGGAGACCCTATTTTTGGAAACGATTATTCCTTTTATCTTTTTACTCTTCCACTTCTCAACCTTGGGAAATCGATTCTTTGGGAAATTTTAGTTATTCTAGGAATTGGGACAGGTCTAATATTTTTCCTGAAACAGTTTGTTTATTTTGGACCTAGTGGAATCGTAATGCAGCAAGAGGCTCGACGACCACTATCTTTTTTGGCTTTTTATTTCCTTGTTCTCATGGCCATGGAATTTCACCTACAAAGATATGGTTTGCTGGTAGGAGAAAATGGCGTGGTAACAGGCGTAGGGTTTGCTGACTATTACGGCCAACTCCCGATACTTCATACAATGTCTATTTTATCTCTAATTGGGGCTGGGCTTAGTTTTTTTATTGCAACTGGACGAGGCTTGAAAAAAGTTGCTCTTGCTCTTACAGGAATCGGTGTGATTTATTTTGCAGGCAGCTTTTATCCAAAGGTTCTTCAAAATTTTGTTGTCAATCCAAATGAACTTATTAAAGAGACTCCCTTTATTGAACATAGTATTGCTGGCTCACTTCTCGCGTATGGACTCAATAAAACTGAATCAAAAAAACTCACTGGAGCTGAATCCTTAAATGCTGAATCCATTCGAGCTAACAGCCTGACAATAGAAAATATAAGACTTTGGGATCAAGAACCTCTTCTTGACACTCTAGGTCAACTGCAAGAAATACGAACTTACTACCAGTTCAACTCGGTAGACCACGACCGCTATACAATAGATGGGAAATACCGTCAGACTCTTCTTTCTCCTCGAGAGTTAAAATCAGAAAATTTACCTAATCGCACATGGATCAATGAACACCTTACTTTTACCCACGGTTATGGAGTCTCCCTAAGTCCCGTCAATCAAATAACACCTCAAGGGTTACCTGTTCTTTTAATTAAGGATATTCCTCCACGTTCCAACGTTGATCTAAAGGTTGGCCAACCAGAAATCTATTTTGGTGAGCTTTCTAATGATCATGTTTTTGTTAACACTGGGACAAAAGAATTTGATTATCCTGAAGGAGAAAAAAATGTGTACAAAAACTATGAAGGAAGCGGTGGCTTTCCTGTCAATTCTTTCATAAACAAAGCACTTCTTGCAGCACGCTTTAAAACTTTGAAAATTCTTTTTTCGCAGGACATCAATAACGAAAGTAGAGTACTGATGTATCGAAATATTACCGAAAGAGTTCTCAAAGTTGCTCCATTCTTGAGATTAGATAGTGATCCCTACCTTGTTGTAACAGAGGGAAAAATGAAATGGATGTATGACGCGTATACCGTAAGTGATCACTTTCCTTATTCGCAAACAATTCCTCGTTTTGGTAATTATGTAAGAAACTCCGTCAAAGTTGTAATCGATGCCTACGATGGTTCAATGGACTTTTTTATTTCTGATCCAAATGATCCTATCATCCAAACTTGGAAAAATGTGTTTCCTGGTTTATTCAAAGAGCTAAACGAAATGTCTGAAGATTTAAGAAAACATATCCGGTATCCGTCCGACCTATTTACAATTCAGGCATTCATATATGCAACCTATCACATGAAAACACCGCAGGTGTTTTATAACAAAGAGGACCAGTGGGAAATTCCAGAAATAGATAATAAAATGATGGAACCCTACTACACCATCATGAAACTTCCAGGAAACAAAACAGAAGAGTACATTCTTATGTTACCTTTCACTCCAAGCGGAAAGAGCAATCTTTCGGCATGGATGGTGGCTCAAAGTGATGGGGAAAACTATGGAAATTTGATTGTTTACACATTTCCAAAACAAAAACTCATTTATGGCCCTAACCAAATCGTAGCGCGAATCAATCAGGACGCAGAAGTCTCAAGGCAAATTTCTTTGTGGGACCAAAGGGGTTCGAAAGTCATTCAGGGTACCATGTTGGTTATACCTATAGAAGAATCTTTGATCTATGTAAGACCTCTTTACCTCAAAGCCGACGCCGGGAAAATTCCGGAACTGAAACGTGTCATTGTAGGCTACGAAGACAAAATAGCTATGGAACGTACTCTAGAAAAAGCGCTTGCCAAGATATTTGGAGAAGATGCCCTTCAGTCCATAGCTTCTCATACGGAAAGTACAGACAAATCAGAAAAACCTTATGAATCAACTAGCGACATGCTCTTAAAGCAATCTGATTATAAAACTATCAAAGATATGTTTGAAAAAGTCATGAAAAGACAGGAAGAAATGAACCAAAAACTATCTTTACATAGTAAAGACTTGGAAACTCTAGGAAAAGCTTTAGGCTCAGCGGTCGTCGCAGATTAAACTATAAGCAATTTAAAAAGTGGCTACTGTTTTAATGCGGGACCCTAGAATAAACCTAATTGTTTGGTGCTCCCATCTGGACCTGTCACATCAACAGGATAGTGGCCATCAAAACAGGCAGCGCAAAAATCATCTTTTTGCTCACCAAAAATACCAAGCATTCCTTCTAACGATATATAATGCAGCGAATCAGCACCTAGATATTCACGAGTTTGTTCAATATCCATATTGGAAGCAATCAGCTCGCTTTTGGTTGGTGTATCAATACCATAAAAGCATGAGTGTGTGGTTGGTGGTGAACTTATTCGAACATGAACTTCTAGCGCTCCAACTTCGCGCAACATCCTAACAATTTTTTTACTAGTTGTTCCGCGCACAATTGAATCATCTATAATAATTATTCTCTTACCCTCTATAACTGGTTTCACAGCATTTAATTTAATTTTCACACCAAAATTACGAATCTGAGATTGAGGTTCAATAAAAGTTCGCCCCACGTAATGATTACGAATTAATCCCATTTGAAAAGGAATTTCGGCCTCTTCAGAATAACCCATTGCAGAAATTACTCCTGAATCGGGAACAGGGACAACGACATCCGCTTCCACCGGTTTCTCTAGGGCTAAAGCCTTTCCCATAAGCTTGCGCACGGAATAAACCGAATGACCAAACAAGTAGCTATCTGGTCTCGAAAAATAGATGTGCTCAAAAACACATTGTTTAGTAGAAGTTTTTTGAAAAGGATAAAACGATTTCACCCCATATTGATTAATCAGAATTAATTCACCCGGTTCAATCTCGCGAATAAACTCTGCCTCCACCAGGTCCATCACACAAGATTCGGAAGCTACAATATAGGCACCATCTAACTTACCTAAACATAAAGGCCGAAACCCTTGTGGATCGCGTGCAGCGATTAGTTCATCCTCACTCATCAAAACAATCGAATAAGCACCCTTTACTTGTGAAAGTGCTGCCACTGCACGATCTACAAATGAATTACGCTGCGATTGTGCCATCAGATGAACAATCACTTCACTATCATTCGTAGATTGAAAGATTGCTCCTGCTGTACCTAGTTCTTGTCTAATTTCCGAGGCATTCACCAGATTCCCGTTATGCCCCATGGCCATTGTTCCACCTGCATATTCTATAAGGCAAGGTTGGGCATTTTTTATTCTACTCACACCTGTCGTTGAATACCGATTATGTCCTATTGCGATATTACCAGGAAGTTTTTTCAGACGTAGATCGCTGAAAACATCTGCAACTAAACCCATTCCAACTTCAAGGTGCATCTTCCCATTATTAGAAGCAACAATACCCGCACTCTCCTGACCCCTGTGCTGTAAAGCATAAAGACCTAAATAAGCGAGGTTAGCAGCATCGCTATGACCATAAACTCCAACCACCCCACATTCATCGTGAAACTTATCCAACATAGGTCTCTAACGCTCCAAACCAAAGTTGTTTTAAATGGGAAATATCTTCACGAATAAATTCTTTTCCATTAATGTTCACAGTTAAAGAGTCGCCCCCCACTTTTCCTATGATTGCAAAAGGAACGTTCATGGCCTCAGCCATTCCGTTCACTGCCAATCTATCTTTTGCTGAGAAGGAAATTAGGATACGCGATTGAGACTCACCAAAAAGCACCGCATCATTTCTAATCGTAGAGTCAATACCAAGAGTAGCACCTTTTGGAACTGACGGATGACTCATACATGACTCTGTTATCGCTACAGCCAGACCACCTTCCGAACAATCATGCGCTGAAGTTAAAATATTTTTTCGAATTAATTCCAAACAAAATCTATTAACAGATTGGGCTATGCGAAGATCTAAATTTGGAGGTTGTCCCTCCACACGATCATAAATAATTTTTAAATATTCACTCCCACCAAACTCCTCCATAGTAAGACCTATGAGACCTATAAGATCTCCATCTTCTTTAAACCACTGAGTAGTATGAAAAGAACGATCCTCTAGCAAACCTACCACCGCCACAGTGGGTGTAGGATAAATTGCCTCTCCCGAGGTCTCATTATAAAGGCTAACATTTCCACTGACCACAGGAATATCAAAAAACTTACAAGCTTCTCCCATACCTGAAACCGCTTGTTCAAACTGCCACATAATCTCAGGGTTTTCCGGGTTCCCAAAGTTAAGACAATTTGTCAATCCGATAGGCTCACCACCGGAACATGCAATATTACGAACGCACTCTGCCACCGCTATTTGTGCACCAATAAAGGGGTCTAGATAGCAATAACGACTATTGCAATCAACCGATAATGCTAAAGCTTTTTTAGACCCTTTCACTCTAAGTACAGCGGCATCAGAGCCTGGTAACCCCAGTGTATTTAATCTGACCATATGATCATATTGTTCATAAACCCAGCGTTTACTTCCTATATTCGGCGATGAAAGAAGTTTCTTCAATACCTCTTCTCCCCTCTCCAACTCTGGGATAAAGCTAAGATTAATATGATCAATATCTTTTAGGTATCCAGGTTTTTTGGTTGGACGCTTTAGATCTAAAGCTCCGTCAACAACAAGCTCAACTGGCAAATTAACCACTGGACTACCATTATCAAAAATACGAACTCTTGGTTCGTCAGTCACTGCTCCGACAATTGCAGCATCAAGATCCCATTTATCAAATAAAGCCAAAGCCTCCTTTTCCATTCCTTTTCTGATAACAACAAGCATTCGCTCCTGAGATTCTGATAATAGCGTTTCATAAGGAGTCATTGCGGCTTCCCGCTTAGGCACTTTCGATAGCTCAAGATCAATGCCGGTCCCAGCACGACCAGCCATTTCGAATGTAGAGCAGGTAAGTCCAGCTGCCCCCATATCCTGAATCCCAACTACCCAATCCTCCTTCATCAATTCAAGGCAAGCCTCGATTAAAAGCTTTTCCGCAAATGGGTCCCCTACCTGAACGGTAGGTCTTTTTTCTTCTGAGCATTCATCAAACTCTGATGAAGCCATGCTTGCCCCATGAATGCCATCGCGACCCGTCTTAGAACCAAAGTAAATAACCGGATTACCAACTCCTGAAGCATTACCCAGAAAAATCTTGTCTGACGGAATCAATCCAAGACAAAACACATTGACTAAAATATTTCCGTTGTAACAAGGATCGAAATAAATTTCTCCACCAACAGTAGGAACACCAGTGCAATTTCCATAATTCGAAATTCCATCAACAACTCCATTGACTAAAAATCGAGTACGTGAGTGGTCAGAAGCCCCAAACCTTAGAGAATTCATTAATGCAATCGGACGCGCTCCCATAGTAAAAATATCACGTAAAATTCCCCCTACCCCTGTCGCGGCTCCTTGACGCGGCTCAATAAAAGAAGGGTGATTATGGCTTTCAATTTTAAATACAACTGCAACCCCGTCACCGATATCGACTACCCCTGCATTTTCCCCTGGCCCTTGCAATACGCGGGGTCCAGTAGTTGGAAGTTTTCTTAGATAATAACGAGAACTTTTATAACTACAGTGCTCACTCCACATTACAGAAAATATTCCCAACTCAGTAAAATTAGGTTGTCGGCCAAGAAGGTCCTCAATGCGGCTAAATTCTTCAAGGGTCAAACCATGCTGGCGCACTATATCTGGAGTAATCTCAATGGATTCCATCTTTTTCACAGCAAAACTCCACGTTGTAAAGATTCGATCATTGATTTGAAAATAATCTGCCCATCCAAATTCGGCCAAGCTGGGTCGGCGCACCGTTCAGGGTGCGGCATTAGGCCCATTACATTCTTTTTTTCATTTACTATACCTGCAATATTGTCAACTGACCCATTTGGGTTATATTGATCTGTCACTTCTCCTTCCGGTCCACAATAGCGAAACACCACCTGCTGATTGTCTACAAGCTTTTGCAATCCGACTGAACCAATGAAGTAGCTTCCCTGATGATGAGCGATGGGAATATCCAGCACCGACTTTTCAACACATTCGCTACTAAATGGTGTGGAAACGTTTTCCGCTCGAATAGCAACTGTCTTACAAATGAACTTCTGTGTATGGTTTTGCTTCAGAGCACCTGGAAGAAGCCCCGATTCAACAAGGACTTGAAAGCCATTACAAATCCCAAGAACCATTCTTCCAGAATTCGCAAAACGAATAATTTCCTTCATGACACTAGAAAATTGAGCAATAGCTCCAGCGCGTAAATAATCGCCATATGAATACCCTCCCGGCAATAGAATGAGGTCGAATCGAGAAAGGTCTACATCACCTTTGTGCCATATCCACTCGGTATCCAATTTAAAAACATACTTAAGGATATGAAAACAATCGTGATCACAATTGGAACCAGGAAAAACGACTACACCACACTTCATAAGTCAGCTTTCGAGGAAAAGTAAAAACACTGTTTTTTAAAGTTTATTTCTAAAAACATAGGTGCTGTACAAAAATTATTAGATAATCACTCTGATGTTTCTAAAGTGAACCGGTAGGATTCAATAACCGTATTAGCAAAGAGCTTTTCGCACATCTCTGTAACTCTATTTTCTGCATTTTCTTGAGAAACTCCATCCAACTTCAACTCTATGTATTTCCCCATTTGAATCTCAGAGACCTCATTGTATCCAAGATCTTTCAGGGCGTGATGCACAGCTTTGCCCTGAGGATCTAAAACACCATTTTTGAATGTAATATGAATTTTAGCTATCATTTCGGGGTGAGATTATCACAGAACTCAATCTATTTCACAATGCTTTTAAAAAAACTGTGCTTATAAAAACAATAAAAAACAACTTTTACAATAAATTATTTTTTTAAAGACTTCATTTTATGCTATTTTTGTCGACTCTGACGGATAAAGCGAATTTTCTTGAATCCATTCTGATCAATCGCTATATTTTTGTCTTAGTTTTTAAATTCATATCGGAAAAAATACGTGCAAAATCAATGGGACGAGCATAAAGCTAAAGCAACAATAGAGCAATACGCGGGTGTGTCAGAAGATATTTCCCTACGAGTATACACCTCTCGACTTATAGGGGCCGATCCTAGTTTAGTTCTTCATGGTGGCGGCAACACTTCTGTAAAGTCAGTCACCACAAATACCATTGGGGAAGAAGTTAACGTTCTCTACGTTAAGGGAAGCGGATGGGATTTGGATACACTGGAGCCACCTGGTTTACCCGGCGTACAACTGGATCATCTTATCAAACTAAGAAGCTTGAACTACCTTAGTGACGAAGATATGGTTAATGAACAGAGGACTCACTTACTAGATGCTGCATCCCCAAACCCATCTGTTGAAACTCTATTACATGCCTTTTTACCTCATAAGTTTATAGACCATTCCCATGCAGACTCCATTTTAGTAATTGCAGATCAACCCAACGCCGAATCAATCTGTGAAAATATTTATGGGGATACTATGGGAATCGTTCCTTATATTATGCCTGGGTTTGATTTAGCTAAAGCAGCCGTGGAAGTTTATGAAAAAGACCCTACTGTCAAAGGTCTAGTATTGATAAACCATGGGCTATTTACTTTCGGTACTACGGCAAAAGAAAGCTATGATCGCCACATTGAAGCCGTGCAACAAGCCGAAGATTTCATCGCTAGTCATGATGAAAAAAAACTATCTCCTATCAAGCCAATAATCACCACCAATAAAGTAGAGTTACTTTCATCCATATCCCCCTGTTTACGTGGATTATTCTCAGAAGAAACTGGCCAAAGCTGGTTAATACACTATAGAGAAGACCCCACTGCATGTGCTTTTGCATCAAGTCTAGAGTGCAAAGATTGGTCACAAATTGGGACCGCAACACCAGATCATGTAATCCGAACCAAACAAAAACCTCTCTTATTAAACCCTAAGGACTTGGATGATCCTAAAAAACTTCGGAAAGAAATTTCTAGCGCCCTTGAAGAATATAAAAATAATTACCACAACTATTTTAAAAAAAATACTCAAAACAAAGGCGACGACAAAAAAGAGCTCGACCCACTGCCACGAATTATATTGGTTGCGGGACTTGGATTAATAACTATTGGAAAATCAGTCAAGGAAACAGAGATAGCTGCAGACATTTACCAACATACAATCGATGTTATCAGAAAATCATTCAACATAGGCCAGTTTTCGCCACTTAAAGATAACGACCTTTTTGACATGGAGTACTGGTCTTTGGAACAAGCAAAATTAGGTAAAAAAAAATCTCCTTTAGCGCAAGGAAAAATTGTTTACGTCACGGGAGCAGCATCAGGAATTGGCCTAGCTACTGCAAAGTTATTTGCAGAAAATGGAGCTAGCCTTTTTCTAGTTGATCAAAACCAAGAAGCTCTGGTCGATGAGGTGAAAAAACTACGCAAACAATTTAAAACAGGAGTCGCATTTCAAGCAATTGATGTTACAGAGGAAAAAGAAGTGACAAAATCTTTTAAATACTTAACAAAAATATTTGGTGGTCTTGATATCTTAATATCGAATGCTGGCAATGCAGTCAGAGGGAAAATAGGTGAAGTGGACTCCGCGACTTTACGCAAAAGTTTCGAGTTAAATTTTTTTTCCCACCAGACACTAGCATCCCAAGCAGTTCAAATTTTCCAAAAACAAGAAACAGGCGGTGTTCTAATGTTCAACGCATCCAAGGCTGCGTTTAATCCAGGAAAGGATTTTGGCCCCTACGCTCTACCAAAAGCAGGAGTAATCGCATTGATGAAGCAATACGCTATCGATTACGGCAAAGATGGTATTCGTTCTAATGCGGTAAATGCAGACCGGATCCGCACCAAACTTTTCAGTAAGGAAGTCCTTGCCGAACGATCGACTGCTCGTGGTTTGACCCCTGACGCATACTTTAAGAGTAACCTTCTTGAAACAGAGGTATTCGACACTGACGTTGCAAAAGGATTTTTCGATACAGCAATGGCTGAAAAAACAACAGGCAGTGTAGTTATCGTTGACGGTGGTAATATTGCTGCAAGTCCACGTTAAGCTCTAATATGAAATTTTTAATTAATTGTTATAGCTCCCACCCCTTAACAGCACAGAGTTTCAATATGGACGGCAATACTGTAATACTGGCCATAAGACAACAACCAACACCCAAAGTTAGAACAAGCCCTAAACTATAAATTCCTTGATAGTCAGCTATCATTAGGCTACCAAACCCAATCATTGTTGTGAGCGAACTAATAACCACACCCTTTCCTGTACTTCTAGATAAAATATTGACACTTTTATCCGCCTCCTCTCGGTACCGATGTACCATATGAACGCCATTAACAACCCCTATACCAATGATCAACGGAAGAATAACCAAGTTAGCGAGATTGAATGAGACTCTCATCAAATCCATGATCCCAACTGTCCACACTGATCCTACTGCAACTGGAAGCAAAACTATTAGAGTGGCACGAATATTACCGAAAGATATAAAAATATATATAAATATAGCAACCATCGCATAAATTCCACCTTGGATATATCCATCCCTCATCAAACGAGTCGATTCAAACATGTGTACAGCGTTTCCTGTAACACTAGGATCAACCTGTCTCAACTGCCTCAAAAATTTCTCTCTCTGATCAATGTCCCATACATCTATACTAGGGTATGCAGAAATTAAATATATCCCATTTTGACTGACATATCTTTTTCGCAAATTTTTAGGTATTTCCTTAACACTTACAGGAGAAACATTAACATTAGTCTTCAAATCCGCAATTTTATCTCTGTAGTCAACAAAAAGAGCTTTGGAAAATTGATTAAGTCTTTTTTCAGCAATCTCCACCGATTGTTCTTCACTTTCATCCAAAAAAAACTGTGCAAGCTTTCTTGCCTCGGCAACGTCTCCCTTATCCTCTTTGCCTTGAAGTTTAAAACGAATTTTCTTCATCGTTTTCACCAAACTTGACTGCGAAACCAAAGAAACCTCATCCTTAACTTTAAGGTTTTCCAAAACTGGTCTCAGTTCTTTGATGTATTTAATTTTCTGATTCTGGTCCTCTGGTAGAAGAGAAGCTATGCTCTCAACATTCCCAACTGTTGAAAGTTTTTCTAACTCATAATGTTTCTTTATCGTTTCATCCAAAGAGTCGGCAAGTAACGCAACTGACCAAGAGGAACGTCCTGCCTCTTTAATTACCCTCATCTCATATTTAACTGCCTCCGTCCCATGTGCCTGTAAATTAAGAAGATTATAATCAAACACCATAGCCCTTAAAGAAAAAAGAGATGCAATAAATAAAATCATAGAAATAAAGATAATTAGACGATAATTTTTAAAAAAAATTTCAAACCAAGAGTATCTCCACTCTAATTGTTCTTTTGAATACTTAGGCTTCCTTATTTTTTCCTCTAGACTGATCAATGCAGGCAAAACAAGAATCATTGAGATCATACAAAAGAAAATTCCCCCTCCCGATATTTTCCCCAGTTCAACGATACCGATAAAGTCGGTAAAAACCATACCACCGAACGCCATACCAGTTGTCACTGCGCCGGCAAAATTACCACGCCCGGTACCTTGAATTGTTTTTTGTAGTGAATGAAGAACATCATTTCCGAAAACCCTTTCTTCCTTGTATCGCTCCAGAATGTGAATGCCAAAATCGATTCCAAGACCAATCAGGATGGTAGTAAATACAATGGTTAAAATATTTAAATGGCCTACTACAAGGGTAGCCCACCCAATAGACCAGCATAGGGCGATGACAAGTGAAAATACTGCGAGGAGTGGTTTTACTACTCCTCTATAAGAAATAATAAATAATAAAGCCACTCCCAAAAGCGCTATCTGCGAAGCATTTTGAACATCTATCTGAGTTATGGCCATTTCATCAGCAGCAATGACATCTTCCCCTGTTAGACCGGCTTCGACGCCCGGAAATTGAGAACGCACCTCTTTAATTAAGTTACGAACCAAACTAATTGAATCGTGGATCGACTTTGCTTCTCTACTATCTTCATTGGGAACCATGAGAATAAAGATAAGTCCACCGTCCTCTGAAACTAAATATCCTTCTTCTTGTAAAGATTTTTTGCCATCCGTCAAAAATGAACTCCAAGGTGAAACATATGACCCTTTTCCTTGCAAATACAAAAGAATCTGTTTTTCAAGAGCAATTAATAGACTAAGATCATCCGATATTTCATCTTTATCATCTTTGCTATCCTCATCTCCTAGAAACCCAGTCAAAATAGAGCTCACCATTCCCGTGCTCATTTCAGCATTAATACTTTCCATGAGATTGTTAAGTCCTGGAGACGTATTTATTTTTCTAAGAAAATTTTGGTTTGACTCAAGTTTAATTTTAAGATCAGCAATATCATCCTGTTCAAGATATAAAAGACCTTTCTTTCTAAAATATTCTGTGTCAATTTTATACAGTACCGTTGAAAAGCTCTCTGTATGTGGTTTCAACTTGGCCACAAAAAAATCTACAAACTTTTTCATTTTTTCAGGATCTTCATCAGAAACAACAACCATCATCCCATCAAAATCCTCGAACTCCTGGCGGTACTTCTCGTAGGATTCTACGTAATCGAAGTTTTTTGCAACTAGATCACCTCTATTATTTTTAAAAGAAAGATTTTCGAATGTAATCCATACAGAAAAGCTTGCTGTCAACAAAGCAAACAGAACCACCGTTATAGGCTTGGTGTAGGCGAGCCGCTCAACGCTTAGAAAAAAACGGTCAAAAAAGCCTAGTTTCTTCTTAGCTTCAGGTCTAGTCTCATGGTCTAAATTACTCATATGTCTTTCCTAAGGCGCTAAAACTTAAGGTCAATTTAGATCCACAATAAAGAAGAAAAGTGATCTAACGACAACAAAGACTCGAAGCTTAACATCTTGCAGGCGGCTGTTCCAACCCAACATCAATGAAACAAAATCAAGTTCGATTTTTGTAAGGAGGGGGAATACTTAGAAAAGATTTTCAAAGGCAATATAAGCTGCAGTTGAAGGATCAAGGTTTTTAGATAAAAATATATTGGGAAACCTATATCAAAAACGGAATCCTAGGCTGAATACGTGGGCGTTGAGCCCGATATTTGGTTTTTCCAAACCTGCATTTGAAACGTGAAAAAGCCTGTAGTTAAGAGAATAGGTCCCTGTTTCGCGAAACAACTCGACTCCTACTCCCCCGTGAAGTAAGAACTGAAACTCAGAGCCTAATTCATAATGAGCCACTTCTTCCCAGTCCTGCATAGAAAACCCAGCACCTAACAAAATATTAGGGGCCCACTTTCTCTGCGAATTCAAAAATTTATAATTTGCCATAACAGGAGAAAGTCCTATCAAGTATTCATGGTCGCGGTGCGTCAGTTTAGCCAAACCTGCTTCAATATGCCAATAAAGGGCTCCTTGCCAATAAGAATCTGAAGCTATAATTCCAGTTAAGTTTTTTTGCCAGTTCGGAAATATAAAGGCAAAACTAAGATCCGTTCTATCTTTTCCCGGCGGCAAATTGAACGTATGCCCGAAGCCCAATTCTCCACCAAATGAAGCGCTCCCCTTGGCAAATCTATCAGCAAATTTTTGATCCTCTGCAAAAACGGGGCTCGAAATAACCACCGCCATAATTACAATCAATAGGAAAAAAACTCGATGCATTTATACCCTTTTAAGCTTAAGCTTAGTTGTTGTTTTTATTAATTATACAAAGATTTTATCGGAATATTAACATAAATCCATAAGATCTTAAAATGGATTTAATTCAATTTGTTTTTGCAAGAATTAAGTGGTAGAGTTGGCTTATTGGGGTATATAAATCGGATACTTGTAATTTAATAAAGGATTTTTCGCCATGATGGGTATTGGTTTTCCAGAATTAATGATCATTTTAGTCATAATCATGATTATTTTTGGAGCTGGAAAGCTTCCAGAGATTGGTAGCGCGTTTGGCAATAGCATTAAAAACTTCAAAAAATCCATGAAAGACGCTGAAGAAATTCAAGAAGCGACAAATTTGGAATCAACCGAAGAAGTTGAGGGCTCAAGCGATCCTGAGTCGACCGAAGACGAAACTGCCACAAATACAACTGAGGCTCAAGGCGATAAACAGAATTAGCGCCAATCTTTTCTTTCCATTTCCCATAATTCCATTAAAACCTAAATAGCTTATTGATCCATTGGTAATTTTTTAGATCCATTTTGATATGAGCGACATCATACAAAAACGTGGTTTAGAAAACCCTCTTTGGAGTGGCATGTTTTTACAACTATTAGTAATAACTTGGATGCTATTGGGCGTATATGGGATCTAACCCCAGTGATAAAAAAGTGACTGAAGAACAACTTGTGAAAGATCTACAGGCTGGGAAAACAGGATCTTTCGAGCAACTAGCCAATCTCTACCAGAAAAAAATTTATGCTCTCAGTTTTAATTTGACTCGCAATATAACAGATTCTCAAGATGTTACTCAAGAAGTCTTATTAACACTTTTCAGAAAGGGACATACCTTCCAAGGGAAATCGGCGTTTTCGAGCTGGGTATACCGAATCACTCTCAATGCCTCATACATGAAACTCCGGAGTAGAAAAAGAGAACCTAATGTTTCAATTGACGAATTGCTTCCCTCATTCAATAGCTCGGGTTTTCAACAAGAAAAAATTCAAGACTGGTCTGAAAATACGGAATCTCTTCTTTTTGATAATGAAACACGGGAAGTTATTCAAAAAGCTGTTGATTTGTTACCCGAAAAAGAAAAAATTGTTTTTATACTTAGAGATGTAGAAGGCCTGTCGACAGAAAAAGTAAGTAATATTCTAGAGCTAACTATCCCTGCAGTAAAGTCTCGCTTGCATAGGGCACGGTTATTTTTAAGAAAAAAACTAGCAAGTTACTTTGAAGAATATAAAGTTCAAAAGGAGAGTAAATGATTTGTTGCAAAGAATGCATAGAACTATTGCACGATTATCTTGAAGGAGACCTTAGCACAGAAACTAATGCCTCTCTTGAAGAACATTTTGCAGATTGCCCACCGTGCATTGCTTTTGTAAACACCTATAAATCTGCCTCTCGACTTTGCAAAGCTACTTTAACAAGCAATGAAATACCAGATAGCGTCAAGAATAAGTTGAAAGAGTTTGTAGAGAAAAATAATAACACCTGACTCTCTTTATATTCATCAACCTCATGTTTCATCCCTCTGGCCTATAATACTTATCAAACGGTCGTTGACAAATTAGGCAGTTTAATTATATTCTCAGTCTAGAGAAGATATTTCCATACTACATGAAACATTTTTTATAAGGTCGCTATTATGATTGAAATGAAGGTTGAGGGGCTAACTCTTGATCCCTTGACAAATATGCCGATTATAATTCTCAAAGACCCTTCAAGCGGTAAAGCCTTGCCTATCTGGGTTGGTTATTTCGAAGCAAATGCAATCGCTTTGGAAATAGAAAAAATAAATACTCCACGCCCCATGACACACGACCTTCTAAGAAGTATAATCTCCTCTCTTCAAGCTAAGGTTAAGCATGTCCTTGTAAACGATCTAAAAGACAACACATTTTTTGCCGTAATTTCTGTTGTCCAAAATGGCAGTGATATGACCATCGACTCTCGACCTAGCGACGCAATCGCTTTAGCCTTAAGAACTAATTCACCAATTTTTGTAGAAGAAAAAGTCATTGAAGCCGCAAAAAGCTTAGACCTACCCAACCCAGACAAAATAAGAGATACAGAAAAACAACAATGGAAAGACTGGATTACCAGCATCAAACCGCAAGACTTTGGTAAGCTTTAAGTCTTTCCACTTATATTTCGACTCCCCCTGAATAAATCACGTTATACTTAATAAAAGTATAATGTTATTTGGCTTCGTTGATATTTAAGCAACTAAATCAAATTTTACCAATTTGAACAAATGGAATTAAAAAAAACAAATGATGGTGATAAAATAAGGAAAATAGGTGTTTTTTGTAAACCAAAAGCACCGTCTGCATCTCATATACTTGGCGAACTCATCCCTTGGTTACGCAACCAGAATTATCAAGTTTTTTTAGATATAGATACGGCGGCTATTGTCGACGAAGCATCCTCTCATGATAAAAAAGGAATTTCCCAACAATCTGATCTACTTATAGTCCTTGGAGGAGATGGTACTCTCCTAGGTGTGGCTCGAGTTGCTCATCCTCATAACATACCTATTCTGGCAGTAAACTTAGGAAGCTTAGGGTTCTTAGCAGAAATTTCAATAGAAGAACTTTATCCCACATTAAAAAATATTTTAGCAGGTAAGTTTGAAATTGAAAATCGCATGCTACTGAACGCATCCATTTGGCGAAGTGAAAAAAAAGTAAAAAACCACAATGTTCTTAACGATGTAGTAATTAATAAAGGAGCTGTAGCTCGCGTCATAAACCTAGAAGTTCTAGTTAACGGACAATACATGACATCCTACAGAGCTGATGGTCTTATTATTGCTACCCCAACAGGTTCAACTGCCTATTCATTATCTGCCGGCGGACCTATCATTCACCCAAGTATGCACACGCTGGTACTAAGTCCCATTTGCCCATTCACTCTGACAAATCGTTCAATACTAATACCAGACCAATCTATCATACAAGTTAAGCTCGCTGCTGAATATGATGATGTAAGAATAACCTTGGATGGACAGGAGGGCTATGACATGTGTGCAGAAGATATTCTTGAAATAAAGAAAACCAAAACATCCCTGCAATTAATACGAGGACCAAATAAAAACTATTATCAGATACTTCGAGATAAGTTACATTGGGGTTCCCAGAATGATGAGGTTATTTCATAAGCCCGCCTCACTATCACTTTAAAAAAGTTCATTAGCTAATTTGTTGAACTTGAAATCAGGCAAGATCTTCTATGAACCAAAGCATCGTTGTTTGTCAAAAAACTGTTAATATTAATTCTCCCGTAATACTTTGGAATGCTAAAGAAGGTTTGGTATGCCCAAATAGAAGGGGGCGCTCGGCTTGCTCTCAACACAATCCAGCCTTGAACAACGCCCCGCCCAAATCTTCATCTGAGTATTCTATTTCAAACCTAGACAAAGCATATAATGAATTGAAAAATAGTGTCTACCAATTAATTATTCATTATGACGCTTGTTACTCTTCACACCATTGTCATCAAATAATGACAGAAAGCACATTTAAGGGGAGTCACTTTTATTTAGACCTCGATGGGACTCTCTATCAAACGTGTGATCTCTATTGGAAAACTAATACTGCTCCTGCTGACGATCGAAATGGAAACGAAAGGGCAATTCATATTGAAATGTCAAATCTATCCTGGGAAGCTCTAAAGTCAGAGTCAGACTTACATAAAGTACTATCAGACCAATATCAACAAAAAAAAGACCGCTGGGAACTTTCTCTCTCTAAACATTGGAAAAAACAACTTCGAACTCCAGGGTTTAGGGCTTATGCCTCTAGAGGTTATGGGAAAAGGGGTTATTTTAGTCGACGAATTAACGGTAAAATTGTGCGGATGTGGGATTTTACTAACGAGCAATATAAAGCACTTATAAGTCTTTGCTTTGGTATTAATAAACTATTGCCTAAAATCCATCTACAAGTTCCATACGACGAAATTAAGAATCGTACACCTCTTGATAGAATTAGTAATTACTCAACCTTTAAAGGAGTGCTTGGACATGCTCACGTTCAAAAAGGAGAGAATGGTATCTCCTGTAAGTATGACCCGGGCTCGGCATTCAACTGGCCTCGACTACGTCTAGCATTTGATCGTCAAAAATTGGACTCGAGTTTTTAGGCCAACGCTCTTACTCGTTAATTTTTAAATCAAGTTGACCCAACAGCTTCGACTAGGGTAACTTTAAAAAAATAGCCAATCAAACTTTGAGCTTTATCACAACCTTCAGACTCAAAGGAACTAAAGTTTAAGTCAAATATATAAAAAGGGGCCGAGAAATCAACCAGAAAAAAACTCGATGAAGTTTGAATGCTCTCGGAGTGTTCGAAAAAAGTTAAATACATTAAAACCCGAAATAAAGGGCCGTTTATGAATAAGATCAAGAACTCTATTTTTAGAGAAGAACTTCCAGGAGAAAAAAAAAGCATTGTTAACCTGCTAATGACAGGGCATATCGTTACTATATCTTGCTTAGGCTATATGGCATTCTTTCTTTTTATTCAATTAGGACAGGTAACTCGAATCGTCGACACTATAGATACGAATCATATGACCACAGAACAAGTCAATCTACTTAAAGAAAGAGTTTCTCGAAGTGTAGGACAATGGCAAAACGAAATGATTGGACTTGCCATAATTGGTTCCATTGTTTCTATTATCGGTGGTGTTTACACAATTAACATGGTCATTCGTCCATTAAACAAACTTGTTAACTTTGCAAACAAAGAAGGGAGGGCTGAGCCTTTACCTGAATTTAAATCAAATACCGAGATCAAACAACTAGCAACGGCAATTACTGCACTCACCTCTAAACTTAATGAAACCACGCAGAGCTCAAACGAGGATTAGAATTTAAAGATTTTTATCTAGTAGAAAAATTTTTAGCTAAACAACTCTAAAACTCCGTAAAGAAATTAGAAACCCCCTTTAATTGCTGCTCAAACTCGAGGTCTTTGAGAGACACTCCTATTTCTTTAAGCATTTTTAAATAATAAAAATAATTCATTTTCCCTTTTAAACGGCCTATAGCTTGAAGGACTACCTTATCTTCATCAGTGCTAGGAACAAGGTCCATGCAGTATTCTGCAAGAGCAACCGCTAAACAGATATCTGCGGTCTTTTCATCGCAAGAAACCTTATTAGGTCGGTCTAATATTGAAGAAACTCTTGATAGTTCAAGCACATTTTTTCTTCGTCTGCGATCCATCTCTTCAATTTTAAGATATTTTGCGCATTTTTCTCGCAGCGCCATTACTTTCTGCTGAGGCTTGGTGTTCTTCCAATTATTAGCTCGAAGTTTAGTCTCTTCGGAGTTAGAAATCAGAGCCCTTATTTTTTTACCATGTATTAATTTCCTTTCGTTGTTTACCTTCTCTCTATTTTTTTGTTCTTCCTCGAGGTAGGCTTTACTGAATTCTTTGTCCGTTTCTTGCTTACCTTTCCATTTTCTGTATCGCGCATCAATTACATCCTCAGGAGTCATTGCTTTCAATTCCTCGTAGAGTTTTTTCGCCTCTCCAAAACCAATTACTGATTTTGCTTCTGCCATCATCAAATCATATTTTTCGGGGTCTTTTAATTTAAGTGTAATGGCTGTAGGCTCGAATTGTTTCCAGCTATAGAAACCCCAAGCACCTAAAAGTAGCAATAAGGCTACTGTCCCTTTGATTACAATTTTCATAATTAATTACGCTATTCTGATATGCTCAAGGTAAAGGAGAGCACAAGAACAAATTTTAAGACACGCTAGCAATAATAAAGTCATTTAGAATTGATTCAGCCAACTCTTTAAAGCTTATCGGCTTTTTCAGGCAGGAGTTTATTTGTTAGGAAATCTAAATAAGATAGTCCTTAAAACCCGAAGAAATAAACTCAATGTTTAAAATGACGAATGGAGGTAAAGACCATGGACATACCATGCTCATCGGCAGCTTCAATAACTTCTTCGTCTCTAATAGAGCCACCTGGTTGGATAATAGCAGAAACACCACTCTTAGCTGCCGTATCAATCGAATCTCGAAAAGGAAAAAACGCATCGGAGGCCATAACACAACCTTTAAGATTTTGGCGAGCCTTCTCTACTGCTAGTCGCGACGAATCCACTCGACTCATCTGCCCCGCACCAATACCTAGTGCCTCTCCATCTCGAGCATAAACAATCGCGTTTGACTTAACGTGCTTGGCCACTATCCAAGCAAACAAAAGGTCATCCATTTCTTTTGAATCAGGTTGCTTCTTGCTAACAATCTTGAGGGTTGCAGGGTCATGCGAAATAACATCCTTATCTTGAACTAGCAGCCCACCCCCTACTCTCTTTAAATCAAAAACACGACGTTCAACCACAGAGGTTTCCTCTAGCATTTTCATGATACGAATATTTTTTTTACCAGAAAATAGTTTCAATGCTTCTTTGTCATAATCGGGAGCTATTACGGCTTCTACAAAATTTTTTAAAATTTCTTCAGCTGTATCTGCACCTACTTTGCGATTAAACCCAATGATACCGCCAAACGCTGAAACAGGATCTGTTTCACGAGCCTTAATAAATATTTCGAGTTGTTTGTCTCCCACAGCAACCCCACTGGGATTGGTATGTTTGATAACCACTGCTGAACCTGATTTAAAATCTTTTGCTAATTGCCAAGCTGCCTCAAGGTCAATAATATTATTGAAAGAAAGCTCTTTGCCTTGAATTTTCTGAGCTGACACAATGTCATGTGAGTTGGCGTCCGGATCACGGTAAAAAGCAGCCAATTGATGAGGGTTTTCTCCATATCGCAATCCCTGAATTTTTTCAAAAGGCAACAAAAATATGGGGGCAAAGTCTTCTTTATCTTCTAATTGATCTGATAAATACCTTGTAATTAAAGAATCATATCTTGCGGTATGTGCATAAGCATCTCGACTTAAGCGCATACGTGTTTTTCGTGAGACAATCCCTCCAGAGGCTTCAATTTCTTCTAAAATAGTTGAATACTCTGTAGAGCTCACCACAACCGCCACATCATCAAAGTTTTTGGCTGCTGACCGAATCATAGCTGGTCCTCCAATATCGATATTCTCAATAGCGTCAGCTAACAAACAATCTTCCTTAGCGATTGTATTTTCAAATGGGTATAAGTTGATTACTACCAAATCTATAGGATCAATATTATGCTCCTTCATCGATTGCCTATGGCCTTCAACGTCTCTTCTTCCCAGAATACCGCCATGTACCTTTGGATGAAGAGTCTTTATACGACCGTCCATCATTTCTGGGAATTCGGTATAATCAGAAACTTGCTTCACGGGAACCCCATATTTTGTTAACAGTGCAGATGTTCCTCCCGTAGAAAGAATTTCTATACCAAGACCATGGAGTCTCTGTGCAAACTCCAAAACACCCGTCTTATCTGAAACGCTAATCAATGCTCTTTTAACAGACTTCATCAACTGGGAAGTTAAGGTTTGTTTTTTCGAGGCGGGGCCTTCTTTATCAAAAAATCAGGCGTAACTACGTCGATAATTTTTAGCATCCAAACTGGAAAAGATCCTA
>Ga0209228_1000292_pt1 | contig 26250 bp, 20 predicted proteins | sample METZYME_3_150m_FD_187547 | JGI IMG/M metagenome (GOLD analysis project Ga0209228, IMG submission 187547) | Marine microbial communities from oxygen minimum zone in mesopelagic equatorial Pacific - METZYME_3_150m (SPAdes) (version 2) | ecosystem: Environmental > Aquatic > Marine > Oceanic...
TAGAAACATGAGATAAATCCGGAATGCGTCAGCTCCAAATTCCTCAATAATCGGGTCGGGGATAATCACATTTCCCCGGCTCTTCGACATTTTCGCACCCCCAGCAATGATGAGTCCATGCGCACGGAATACATCATATGGCTCCTCAAAATCTAGGTAGCCCAGATCTTTCAGCACCATTGTAAGAAAGCGCGAGTACAGCAGGTGGAGCACTGCGTGCTCATTTCCGCCTATGTATGTATCAACCGGCAGCCAGCGTTTGGTGATCTCGGGATCGAACGGGGTGTCCTCAAATTCAGTCGATGGATACCGTAGGAAGTACCACGCTGAATCCAGGAAAGTATCGGATACGTCAGTTTCTCGTCGTGCTCCTCCTCCGCACTCAGTGCAGGTGGTCTGATACCACTCCTCGACACGAGCTAGTGGACTCACGCCCGAGTCATCCGGTTTAAAATCCTCCACGCGAGGCAGAATAACGGGCAGATCTTCTTCAGGAACCGGAACGGAACCACAGTTATCACAGTGGATGATAGGGATGGGTGGTCCCCAGTAGCGCTGTCGAGAGATACACCAGTCGTGTAGACGGAAGTTGACTGTGCCTTCACCCCATCCGTTACCCTCTGCCCATTCGGTGAACACGCTAACGGAGTCAGAAACGTCTATTCCATCAAACTCACCAGAGTTCACAAGGAAACCTGGACCGGTATACGCTTCTGATAATGGTTTATCTGAGCTTTCTTTTGGTCCTGCTACTACCCGTTTAATCGGAAGATTGAATGCAGTGGCAAACTCAAAATCCCTCTGATCATGACCGGGCACTGCCATAATCGCACCGGTTCCATAATCCATCAGAACATAGTCAGCAATCCAGATCGGGATTTGTTCTCCGGTTGCAGGGTTCGCGCAGAAACCACCCGTGAATGCACCAGTCTTAGATTTGTCGGTTTTTTGCCGTGTAACGAGATCACTTTTCCTTGCTTCTTCCCGGTACTCGGAAACCGAGTGACGGTGCTCGTCATCTGTCACTCTATCTGCCAGAGGGTGCTCGGGAGAGAGCACCATATAAGTGGCGCCAAAAATTGTATCTGGCCGAGTCGTGTAGACCTCAATCTCGTGTCCCGTGCTAGAGCCATCCGGGTGGATAACAGAAAAATTGAGTCGTGCACCTTCGCTTCGCCCTATCCAGTTACTCTGGGCTTTCAGGGTAGTTTCTGACCAATCAATGAAGGCAAGGTTGTCGAGCAGGCGTTGTGCGTAATCCGTGATCTTAAAGAACCATTGCTTGATCTCTCGTTGTTCTACCGGGGTGGTACAGCGTTCGCATGCACCTGTGATGACCTGTTCATTCGCAAGTACAGTCATACATGAAGGACACCAATTAACGGGGGCTTTTTTTTGTTCTGCAAGACCGGCTTCAAAGAGCTTAAGGAAGACCCACTGGGTCCATTTGTAGTAAGATGGATCAGTCGTATCTAGAGAATGCTTCCAGTCAAACATTCCACCTATACGCCTGAGTTGTCGGGTGAAGTTTTCGACATTTGCTGGTATCAGGTCCATCGGGTGTGTCCCGATCTTCAAAGCGAAGTTCTCGGAGTGAATTCCGAAGGCATCGAAGCCCATCGGTTCGAAGACAGTCAGGCCCTGCATTCGCAGGAATCGCCCATGCACATCCGCGCCTGTAAATGCGTAGATGTTGCCCACGTGGAGCCCCTCAGCTGAGGGGTAGGGGAACATCATGAGTTGGTAATACGGGTCCTTGGCGGACTTGAGTTGCTCCAACGTCAAGGAGTTTGTGCCGCGCTCCTCCCAGTTGCGCTGCCACTTCTCCTCAACGGCGGAGGGGTTGTAGCTGTCCCTCTCTTGGTTTGACATATCGTGCCGAAGATTCAATGACACAGCTCATATTGTATGTATGAGCTGTGTGAGTAGTCGAAAAGCACGTCAACCTACATGAGCCGGCTAAGTCACAGAAGGGCAGAATATTGAATTATGGCTATCTTTTTTGGCCCATGATCCTACAAACCAGCATTTTAAAGATTCGATGATTGGATAGTTGATGGATAAGCAAAGAAAAAAAATCTCGGGTGCAAGCTTGCGTCATGCGTTTGAAGAGATCATCTGGCCTCGGAGAAAGCTCATCTTCGTAGGCCTTCTCCTGATAGTCCTAAACCGCGTTAGTGGACTTGTCTTACCCGCATCGACCAAGTACTTGGTCGATAACGCCATAGTAGCAGGCGATATGGATATGCTTTGGCTGATACTCGGTGCAGTCAGCCTGGCAGTGCTAGTCCAGGCCGTAACCTCATACGCTTTAACCATGCTGCTCTCGGTCGAGGCTCAGCATCTGATTGCCAGCCTGCGTTCCCAAGTCCAGAAACATGTTCTCCGACTTCCGGTACGGATCTTCGACAATACGAAGTCTGGAGAACTGGTCTCACGAATCATGGATGACGTTGAGGGCGTGCGGAACTTGGTTGGGACTGGCTTGGTTCAGCTTGTCGGAGGAGCCATTACCGCCATCGTTGCTTTCGTGTTTTTGGTGCGCATTGATCCAGTTATGACCGCATTAGCGCTCTGTCCTCTTGGTGCATTTGCGTTTGTCTCATTTAGAGCGCTTAAAACATTAAGGCCAGCATTTCGGGAACGTGGTCAAATTAGAGCTGAAGTGACGGGAAGGCTTACTGAAACACTAGGTGGCATACGTGTGATCAAGGGATTCCACGCCATCCAGAAGGAAGGCCAGATTTTCCACGCAGGTGTTTTGCGAATCTTTGAGAATGTAAAGACAACACTAACCACCCAGAGCATGCTCACGAGTATGGGCACTTTTATTCTCGGTTTAGCAAGTGTGCTAGTTATGGGGTACGGTGGCCTCCTGATTGTTCAAGGTTCGTTAACAATCGGAGAACTTTTCTCATTCACGCTTTTTCTGGGATTCCTGCTTGCTCCGATTGTACAGTTCGCGAACATAGGTACTCAGATGACCGAAGCGTTTGCTGGGCTCGACCGTACCTCAGAGCTCCTTAGCTGGCCGAGGGAGGACGATGATCCGGGTCGCACTGTCGTCATGCCGGAAATCGACGGACATATGTCCTTCGAAGATGTCTATTTCCAGTACGAAGAGGACAAGCCAGTTCTCAAGGGAATCACATTCTCTGCGACCCCAGGAACGTTGATCGCGCTTGTCGGGAGTTCTGGCTCGGGCAAAACAACCCTGGCTGGATTAGCTGCGACATTTCTTGAGCCAGACCGCGGAAGAGTTCTAGTGGACGGTATCGATCTTCGCGAGGTCAAACTCTCAAGCTACCGGGACCAACTTGGCCTTGTACTGCAAGATGACTTCCTGTTCGATGGGACAATCCGAGAGAACCTACTTTTTGCACGACCTGACGCAGTGGAACACGAGATCCACGAGGCAGCAGAACAGGCATACGTGACTGAATTCACTACTCGCTTCCCGGATGGACTAGATACGGTGATCGGTGAGAGGGGGGTGAAGTTGTCTGGTGGTCAGCGGCAGAGAGTGACTATCGCTCGTGCGATTCTCGCAAACCCAAGGATCTTGCTACTTGATGAGGCAACTTCAAGCCTCGACACGGAAAGTGAAGCGCTGATCCAGAAGAGCCTCAATCACCTACTTCAGGGTCGTACAACCGTGGTAATTGCACACAGGCTCTCGACGATTCAGCGTGCTGATCTCATCCTGGTCATTGAAGATGGAGAGATCGTCGAGCACGGACGTCATGATCAATTGATAGATAGTAATGGCCGGTACCATCAACTCTACACACTACAGGCCAGGATTTAGGGTTTACTTTCTGGCAGTAGGTCAAATGGATCAGAAACCGTGTCCATCGTGGCTCGCAACTCTGCGAGTAATCCAGCCAGGTCACCACCTCGCTCCTCAAGCATAAGGGCGAAGTCTGGCAGCCGATGGTAATACCGGATCCGTGAGAGCAATGTAGCATTGTTTAACGAGGTTTCCCGGAACCCTCGGAACGTCACCGCTTCAAATGTCGGGGCTATTTCATCGTCAAAGCGCGTGAGTGCCTGTGTGAAGATTTCTTCTCTACGGGACACCTTGTCATCATAGGAGAGTGCCAGGTCTCCGTATATTCCCTCAAGCTCAACCATCATAGAGTCAACGAAGACTGAAAAGCGCTGATAATCACGCCAACGAGCCTGTGCACGGAGGCACTTAGAGGTGTCCGGACCACCCCCATCACGTGTGCAGAAGAACCGTGCGGCACCAACTCGGCCCACAAAAGTGGAGAAGCTCTCATTAAATGTTACCTGCCCGGGAATGAAGAGGTATTGATGAGATAACTCGTGAAGGACGGTTTCAACCACTTCCACATCATCCGCCCGGAGCACCGTTGAGAGGATTGGGTCACTGAACCAGCCCAAAGTGCTAAACGCAGCTGTGGGTCGAAGATAAGTATCGAAACCCTCCTGTTTGAGTTTGTCTTCTTCATTCTGTGCGTCGTCTAGAGAGAAGAATCCTTTGTAGGGTACCCGCCCAATAATTGGGAACCACCACGTTTTTGACTCTAGCCGGTCCTTGTGGGCTGCAGACACAACGAGCGCGAGTGTGTCCTGATCAAGTTGAGTGAATGTCCTGTATGCATCACCCACCTCGATCCCCAACTCATGTGTTGCAAAGCGGCGTGCTTCGAGTACGAACGAGAGCTTACCTCGCGTTACAGGATCGATACTGGGGTCTCCTAGAAGTTCAACGATGTCCTGACGGGCACGCAAAATTCGAAGCTCAGCCAGTCCTGCTTTCACCACATAGATCGGGGAGCAGCCTCCAATGCCGATCAGCGTGATTATGAGAGTAGCTCTAATCCAACAATTTCTTCGAGGCGAGTGGTCTACTTTGGCCAGCATCTTAAGGCAGTTCTTCGCCAACGTACGATCGAGCATCGGGATCCACCGCAATACGCAGTTCGACTAGGTCCACATCTGCTGCAATATCTAACGGAAGCTGTGAGGCTGCAGTCTTGAGTGCTGCTTTTGCATCGTCGGCGTCAACCGTGAACGTATGGTAGCGTTGCTGGTGCCCACCGTAGCGGACGGTAACCTGGAAGTTCATCATTCGAATCTACCGGTGATTCACGGACCCATCTATCCTAACAGATGCTTCGAGGGCGAATTCTTTACCGTTTCTTGGTTGGTGTGGCTCGCTTTGTAGCACCCATTCTTGCGATCGGAACTGGAAAGATCTCTCGTGGATTCGAGGGAAGACTTGTTGCGCACAAAGTGCTGGAGAAATGGGGCGAAGAGAAACGTGATCCGCACCGGCCTACACTATGGATTCATGCCCCTTCAGTTGGAGAAAGCCTTCAAGCAAGTGCGGTCATTGAGGCACTCCGAGCGAGATTTCCTGGGGTTCAGGTCGTTTTCACATATTTTTCCCCATCTGCTGCCGAATTTGTAGGTCGGCTCCCTGTGGAAGTGTCGGCTTATCTTCCCTGGGACCTAAGAGAGACAACTGGAAGAGTCTTAGACTCAGTTCAGCCCGATTTGCTCATTTTTAGCAAAACAGAGGTTTGGCCAGTTCTGGTTGATGAAGCTCAGAAGAGATCTGTACCTGTGGCACTGGTCGGAGGGAGCGTTCCTTCTAATGCAGGGCGCCTCCGCCAGCCAATGCGCACCTTCCTGAGGGCAACATGGCAGGGGCTTACCGTGGCATGTGCAATAGCGGATGCCGATGCAAATCGACTACAAAGCCTAGGTGTGCTCCCTAGAGTGATATCTATAACAGGAGACCCTGCTGTTGATACAGTAGCGCGAAGGGTTTCAGCTGCTGATGCAACTGCTACTCACCTAGCGCCTTTCCACTCTGATCATCGGCCTACCGTTATCGCTGGTTCTACGTGGAACACAGACTTGAAGAGATTGCTGGCAGCACTGGAGATTGTTCGAACGGTCGTGGGCGAGATCCGAATAGTAATTGCCCCGCATGAACCGAGTGACTTTGGGGTTAGCAATCTCCGTGAGCGGCTAGAGGAAGGGAGTTGGTCGACTCGAACTTTGAAAGAGGTTGAGTCTATTGCCTCGGTTAGCGGTGTGGATGCGGTTATCATCGATCGAGTCGGGGTCTTGCCGGACCTTTATACTGTCGGTGACGTAGGGTACGTTGGAGGAGGATTCCATAGGGCTGGGGTCCATTCAGTCATCGAGCCTGCCGCCGCGCGACTGCCAGTAATTTTCGGCCCCCAGTACAGGAATAGTTCAGCAGCGATAGACCTCCTCAAGGAAGGAGCTGCGAAAGTAATTACTGACGCAGAGGGGTTAGCCGATAGCCTTTTGAATTGGCTGAAAGACACCGAAGAGCATAGTTACGCGGCGAACCGTGCATTCGGCTATATTCAAACTCACCGCGGTGGAGCTGAGCGCACCATTGACGCTCTCGCTCATCTCTTAGGGCCTTAAGTGCTATGAATGATGATAATGTAGTTGTGCCTGAGATTACGCCGAATGAGTTAAGCGCGCGATTTGAACTGGGACATGCACCAGTGCTAGTGGATGTCCGAGAACTATTTGAACGTGAAATCGTGGATTTACCAGACCATGGACAGCTCTCTATACCCACTGGTCAGTTTATAGGGCGGATTGGGGAGCTAGATCCTGCCGAGGAGGTTGTGGTGTACTGCCGGAGCGGGGGGCGTAGTGAGCAGGTGGCAAGATATTTAATGCAAAATGGGTTTGAACATGTCTTGAACCTGCGCGGTGGGGTTCTCGGGTGGCGCCAAGAGGTTGATCCATCCCTGCCCACGTACTAGCAGTTCATATGCTTCGGTATCTATCGCTTATATTCGCAACTCTCGCACTCTTCGCATGCAAAGCTGGACCGTCCACTTCTGAGAGCTCAACTGCGAGCGGATCTGAATCCTCCAATGTTGTGATTCTCCCGAAACCATCAACTGAAGAAGAGGTTGGGAATAGACCACCGAACATAGGCGAAGAACTACTGGCTAACCCAGGGGTTCACTTAACCGATGAGAAAAGTGGTGAGCGATTCGCCCGCCCCGCCGCCGTTAGGGGCTTGTACGTTAATGCATGGGCGGCTGGTTCGAGAACGCGGATGGATGCACTCATAGATGTTGCTCGACGTACGGAGATCAACGCCTTCGTAATCGATATAAAGGACGCTTCCGGCTACGTTAGCCACAGTACTGAAGTTGAGTTTGCGCATGAGGTAGGGGCGACTGAGGAAATCAGGATTCGCGATCTGTCCGGACTGCTAACGAGACTAGAACAGGAACAGATTTATCCGATCGCCCGCATCGTGATTGTCAAAGACCCTATTGTCGCAGTTTCTCGTCCCGATCTCGCTGTTCAAGATTCTGCAGGTGGGCCCTGGATTGACAGTAAGGGCATAGTTTGGCTGAATCCATATAAACGCGAAGTATGGGACTATCATGTTGGCTTGGCACGGGAAGTGGCTCAGATGGGTTTCCCTGAAATCCAGTGGGATTACGTGCGTTTCCCAGATGCTCCGGAGGAGGAACGCCAGCGAGCGGTATATCCTGACTCAGATGAGCTTACTAAGACCGAAGCTATTCGCAGCTTCCTGAGTTACTCACGGGCAGAGTTGGCAAGTTTGGGTGCCAGGGTGACCGCTGATGTTTTCGGACTCACAACATCAGCTTCGCGTGATGTGGGCATCGGGCAGTTGTGGGAATCTTTTATAGACGTTGTTGACGCAGCGTTGCCGATGGTATATCCAAGCCACTATTGGTCAGGGAGTTTCGGCATCGATACACCAAACGCGTATCCGTATGAAATCGTCAATAGTGCTTTGGCAGATGCGCTTCGTCGCTCAGCTCAAGTTGAAGGAGCAGCGAGCACGATACCGTGGTTGCAGGATTTTACACTTGGAGATCCCCCATACGGCTCCCCGGAGGTGCGCGCTCAAATCCAAGCGGCTCATGATGCTGGTATCAACGAGTGGATCCTATGGAATCCAGGAAGCCGATACACAGAAGGTGCATTGGAGCCAATCGGAGGGTTTGGAGAGGAACCTGTGGTGCGCGTCGGTAATACTCTTATCCCCGTTTCGCTCAGATGGGAATTGCTAGACACTACCACACTCTTGCCCGACACTCTTGGCGGACGACGCTGACCTCAACTGGGGTATTCTTGCGGAGTAGGCCAAGAATAAGACACCGCGCTTTTCAGGGAGCTAGCCAGCAGTAGGAGCGAACTGGAGTTCATGAAGCCGCGCGTATATACCATCGGAAGCGAGAAGGTTTTCATGCGTACCTTGCTCGTGGAGTTTCCGTTTGTGGAGCACTAAGATACGATCGGCATTTTGCACTGTTGAAAGACGGTGTGCGATTACTAATGACGTGCGGTTTTTGAGTAATTCTTCGGTAGCTGACTCGATTTTCGCTTCAATCTGAGAGTCCACAGAGCTCGTTGCTTCGTCAAGCACGAGGATATCCGGGTCAAAGGCGAGAGCGCGTGCAAAACTCACAAGCTGTCGTTCGCCAACCGAAAGGCTGGATCCACGTTCTCCAACTGGTTGGTTGTATCCTTCAGCGAGGCGCTCTATGAACCGCGATGCCCCAATTCTTGTAGCTGCACTGCGGACAGCATCGTTCGAGATCTCCGGTGAACCCAGGCGAATGTTATAGCCCACATCTTGACTAAAGAGGAAGACATCTTGGAGCACGAGGCCAATTCGGGCGCGTATATCTTGAAGTCTCGTGTGCTGTATTGGGATTCCGTCAAGTAAGATCTGCCCGCTGGCAACGTCATAAAAGCGCATCAAAAGGTTGATAACCGTAGTTTTTCCGACCCCGGTATGGCCCACAATAGCCACTTTCTCGCCGGGATCGACGGTAAAGCTTAAATCCTCCAAGATCCAATCAGGTTTCCCATCACGGTCTTTTCCATATGCAAACCAGACATCCTGGAATTCGATTCGACCCTGGGTTGTAGCTGGCAGTGCGACTGGGTTTTCCGGATCCTCAATGACGTTTTCTTCATCAAGTAGCTTGAAAATTCGCTCGGAGGACGCCATCGCGCCCTGGAGTAAGTTGTACTTTTCGGAGAGATCCTGTATCGGTCTGAAGAAACGTCGAGCGTACTGGAGGAATGCTGCGAGAACGCCGATTGTGATTGCACCATCCAGAGTTCTTAGCCCTCCGTACCAGATGATCAGTGCAAGTGCGAATGCAGTGAAAAATTGAATAATCGGGAAGAAGAGGGCGTAATAAGTGATCGAACGGAGGTGGGCATCCAAATAAGATTGGTTAAGCTCAGCATGAAGATTGGCCTGCTCTTCTTCATGGTTAAACAGTTGGATAACACGAATTCCTGTGAATCTCTCATGAATGAAGGCATTAAGTTTCGCTACCCGACCCCTTATGTCTCGGTACGCAGTTCGGATCCTTGCACGAAATAAGAACGCGGTAAGAAAGACGAAGGGAAGGACACTGAATGAGACTAGTGCGAGCCTCCAATTCATATTCAGCATCGCGGCAACTATGAAGCCTAGTGTGAACACATCACCGAAAACGGTAACGAGGCCTGAACTAAATAACTCATTCAGCGTCTCAACGTCGTTTGTGATCCGGGTCATCAGTCGGCCGACCGGATTCCTATCGTAGAACCGAAGGTCCATCCGTTGGAATTTTCGAAAAATCTCGGTGCGTAGGTCATACATTACCGACTGGCCAAGCCATGTTGTAATTACACCCTGCACGTAGGTAAGTATGGCTCCTAGTAAAACCGCAGCGATGTACCCTCCTGCCAGGAGGGCAACGAAACTCCTATCTCTGCTTGGGATCGCCTCGTCGATGATGATCTGGGTCAACCATGGTCCGACGACCTGAGTTGCGGCTGCGAGGATCAACACTACGACCGCTATTACGACCCGCCACTGGTAAGGCCTTAGGTACCGGAGCAGGCGCTTCATCAGGCGCGCGTCGTAGGCTTTGCCGAAAACCTCTTCGTCGAATGTATTCAATTCGGCTATCGATACCCGGAGTTGGTGGAGGGTGCGGTGGGTACCCGAACTTTAGGCCAGTAGATCCCTGGCGACAAAGCACCTAGGTCCTCCCAGAGGTCTCTGGAAGTGATATCGTTGAGTATGAGAGATCCGATCCGAATCCGCGGAGCACGACAACACAATCTCAAGAACATTGACCTCGATTTACCGAGGCGGTGTCTGACTGTCATCACCGGGCCGTCGGGTTCCGGTAAAAGTTCACTGGCACTCGACACATTGTTTGCCGAAGGTCAGCGGAGATATGTGGAGTCGTTGTCGACTTACGCAAAGCAATTCCTTGAGCGTATGGAGAAGCCGCATGTAGATGCGGTGGAGGGTATTTCCCCCGCGGTGGCGATCGAGCAAAAAAATCCCACGAAGTCTAGCCGCTCAACCGTAGGGACTGCTACGGAGGTTTATGACTATCTCCGGTTGCTCTGGTCCCGGGTCGGGCGCACGCATTGTCCTGAGTGTGATCGACAGGTGCGTCCGGATACCGTAAGTGAAGCAGTGGACCAGGTGCTCTCTCTTCCTGAAGAAACGCGTATCCAAGTCTGTTTTCCGCTTCCCCGAAGTAGTGAAGTAACACATGAGGCTATCGTCTCAAACCTGCGGGCGATGGGCTTTCTTCGACTTGTTGCGGATGGTGTTGAACTTGACCTATCTAGCCCTGAAGCTGCAGAAGTAAAAGGGCTGAATGTGGATCTTAGCGGGGCATCTGAACTCCTGGTTGTCGTCGATCGTCTCAAAGTTCAAACCAGCCTAAGGGATCGACTAGCCGACTCTCTGGGAACCTGTTTTGTGGAAGGAGATGGGGAGGCAATTGTAGTGGCTGTGATCGAGACGGAAGAGCGGCGCCTGCTTTTCACTGAACAGTTCCGTTGTCCAGACCATCCACAGGTCGTGTTTACTGACCCGTCACCACAACTCTTCTCTTTCAATAACCCTTACGGTACTTGCCCGGTCTGCTCAGGTTTCGGAGCCACGCTCGACTATGATGTGGACTTGATTGTACCGAACGGGGAAGTTTCTCTCGCGGATGGTGCAGTCGATCCATGGGCGAAGCCCCGGTACCGTCGTGAGCGAGAGAAATTGAAGACATTCGCGATGGACGAGGGCGCCTCGATTTACTCACCCTGGGAAGAGCTTTCAGAAGAGTTACGTAGCAAGGTCATGTTCGGGACAAAAGGTTTCCGAGGGGTGATCCCATTCTTGGTCTCGAAAGAGAAGAAGCGTTACAAGCAGTACATCCGTGTTTTCCTGCGCCAATATCAAAGCCCAAACATCTGTCGATCCTGTGATGGCTCGAGAATTCGACTAGAAGCTCTATGGGTACGAGTTGGAGGTTGTCCAATCTCTGAAGTTTCTGCACTCCCATTAGAGGAACTAGCCCCATGGCTTGACCGTCTTCAGTTGTCGAAGATGGAAGAGCAGGTGGCCGAGACAATCCTGAGGGAACTAAAGTCGCGTGTTGCTTTTCTGTGTGATGTCGGCCTGGGATACCTTGCCTTGGCCAGGCAGACCCGAACGCTTTCGGGTGGAGAGGCTCAGAGGATTAACCTCGCGAACTCTTTGGGTGCCGCTCTTGTTGAAACTCTCTATATCCTCGATGAGCCCACTATAGGGCTGCACCCGAAGGATACCGACGCTCTTCTTGATCTGATCAAACGTCTTCGTAACGCTGGTAACACGGTTCTCGTGGTAGAGCACGATACTCAAGCTATCCGATCAGCAGATCATATTGTGGAGCTTGGACCAGCATCAGGTGAGCAGGGCGGCGAGGTTGTTTTTGAGGGTCCACCTGATGCACTCGAGGCAGAGGACACGTCAACCGGGCGATACATATCGGGGCGCTCTAGTGGGCCATCGCCTAAGACAAGACGCCGGGTCAATGGTGTATCCATTTTTCTTAAAGGAGCACGACTTCACAATTTGAAAGGGATCGATGTTGAAATTCCTTTGGGTACCCTGACGGCTGTCACGGGCGTGTCAGGTTCGGGAAAGTCGACTCTAGTGCATGACGTACTGTACAGGGCAGCAGAGCGTGAGTTGGGTGGCGAGAGTTCCGTGAAAGAGCACTTGGGCGAAGTCACGGGTGAATATGAAGAACTGAAGGGGCTTACAGGGTTGGAGGATGTGGTTCTGGTAGACCAATCTCCGATTGGCCGGACACCCCGGTCTAATCCCGCGACGTATATCAAAGCTTGGGAGCATATCCGTAAACTATTTTCTGCCAATCACTTAGCAAGAGAGCGGGGTTACGGACCAGGGCACTTCAGCTTTAACGTAAAAGGTGGGAGATGCGAAGTATGCAAGGGTGCTGGCCAAGTGAAGATCGAAATGGTCTTCATGGCCGACGTATATGTAGGCTGTGATACCTGTGGTGGGGCTCGCTATAACCGTGAACTGCTCGAAGTACGGATTCGTGGTAAGAATGTGTCGGAGATACTCGAACTAACCGTGACCGAGTCGATCCGTTTTTTCATTCGCGAGCGGAAATTAGGGCAGAAGCTTTGGCAGCTAGAGCAAGTTGGACTCGGGTATCTGCGCTTGGGACAGGCTGCGACAACACTCTCGGGTGGCGAAGCTCAGCGCTTGAAAATTGCTCGAGAGTTTACCACTGCTGCGGGCAGACGAGGCAGGAAGCTGTATATACTCGATGAACCAACTACTGGGCTTTCAGGAGAAGATGTAGCAAAACTGCTAGAAGTATTGGATAGACTGGTGGGTGGCGGTAACACTGTTGTAGTTATCGAGCACAACCTTGATGTGGTGAGGGCTGCAGATTGGGTCATTGATTTGGGTCCAGGAGCTGGTGCTCGGGGTGGTGAGGTAGTGGCGATGGGTACACCAGAGAGGGTAGCGGAAGTCCCTGAGAGTGTAACTGGACAATATCTAGTGGATTTGCTGAGTTAGGCGATCCCTATTCTTCAAAAAAGTCAGACTTTCACACACTGCTTACTAGTGGCTTCTTAGAATTCTTATATATGTCAGCACCGCCCCCAATTTCCGTATTACTTCCTGTGCGAAATGGAGTGGAATACCTATCTGAGGCGATCGCCTCTATTGAGGCCCAAACCTATAGCAATTATGAGGTTATCGCTGTTGATGATGGGTCCTCAGATGATTCGTGCTTTGTACTTCAAGAGTGGTCTAGCCGTGATGCGCGTGTAAAGGTATTCCGACAGGAGCCAAAGGGGATTGTCCCAGCACTCGAGTTTGCACGCAGTAAAGCTACTGGGTCTTATCTGGCCAGGATGGATGCAGATGATATTGCTGACCCAACCCGCTTTGATTTACAGATTCAACTAATGGAGTCAGATAGCTCTCTGGCGATCTGTGGATGTGAGATAGAGTACTTCCCTTTAGCCAAGGTTCAGGACGGTGCACTGCGTTACCAGAATTGGCTGAATGCACCGGCCACGCCTGAAGAAATCGAGAAGGAAATCTTTGTTGAATGCCCATTGCCACACCCTGCATTCTTTATGTGTGCCGATGCCATTGAAAAAGTAGGGGGTTATCAAGATCTGGGTTGGCCTGAAGACTACGATCTTTTACTCAGGGTCTGGCGATCAGGTGGGCGCCTAGGAAAGGTGCCTGCTGTGCTTATGCAGTGGAGAGAAGGTCCACAACGCCTATCACGGACTGACAAACGGTATTCCCTTGATGCGTTCCGTCGATGCAAGGTCCACCATCTAGTTTCCGCTTTTCCGTCGGCAGTAAATGGTGTGCTGATTTGGGGTGCGGGAAGAGTCGGTAAGGGCTTCAGTCGGGAGTTAGCCCAAGTCGGGGTACCGGTCATTGCCTATGCGGAGGTGAGCCCTCGCAAGATTGGACAGAATATACATGGTGCGCCGGTCCTAGACGCGGACGAAGCCCTTAGGTTTAAGGACGTTTTACATCTTGCTTCGGTGGGGCAAGAAGGAGGTCGCCAGTCGCTGAGAAACCTACTTTCCAGGGCTGGTTATCGCGAGCTAGAAAACTTCGTCGCTATGGCATGATTTGATAGCGAAAAAGCGTTATTTTTATAGGCCTTGGTAAGCACTAGCCAGGCGAATGAATCGAGTTCTCCAAAGCCACCAGGAAAGTTGAGCTTGCCAGACCGTCACCAACCCTTCGAGTGCTACACTAATACAGGAATAGATCGGCAGTTTAGGTCATTACTGATCCCGGCCGAAAGTGAACTCTAGAACAAGGCCGTATCGCTGCCTGAGGTATGTATATGGTGCTCGGCCAGCGGTTTGTCTGATATGAAGGACAGCAAGCTATCCCGCATTCTACTAAGACTATCGACATGTCAGCCCACGAAGTCTTGTAAGGAAAAAAACGCATGACTGAAGAGATTGATCTCGTAGGAGAGAATGGTCAGAGCGAAAAAGTTGTTTCGCGTCTCATAGAGGACGAAATGCGAGAATCCTTCATCGATTACTCGATGAGTGTGATTGTGCAGCGTGCTTTGCCAGATGTAAGGGATGGCCTGAAACCGGTGCATCGGCGGATCCTATATGCGATGGGCGAGTTGGGGCTAAGCCCGGGTCGATCGTTCAAGAAAAGCGCGACCGTCGTGGGAGATGTGCTTGGGAAATACCATCCCCACGGGGACTCCTCGGTCTACGATTCAATGGTGCGGATGGTGCAGGATTTTTCACTCCGCTATCCACTGGTAGATGGTCAGGGAAATTTCGGCTCAGTAGACGGTGACTCGGCGGCAGCCTACAGGTATACAGAAGCCCGCCTGACACGCATGGCGATTGAGCTTCTTGCCGACATCGATAAGGAAACGGTCGACTTCATCCCGAACTTCGACGGAAGTGTGGATGAACCATCAGTGCTGCCGTCTCGCGCACCGAACCTTCTCATAAACGGCTCTTCTGGCATTGCGGTTGGAATGGCCACGAATATCCCACCTCATAATCTGAGAGAAGTCGTCGATGCGACGATCGCTCTCATTGATGATCCAGATATACCCCAAGAGCAGCTAGAGGACATCATTCCGGGCCCAGATTTTCCAACTGGCGGTTTTGTTTGCGGCCAAGAAGGAATTCATGATGCGTACAGAACCGGAAGGGGACGTATCGTCATGAGAGCTCGGGCGGAGGTTGAGACGATAGGGGACGACCAGGAGCGGATCGTAGTGACTGAGATTCCTTTTATGGTCAACAAGTCCAGGCTGATAGAGCAGATTGCGCAACTCGTGCGTGATAAGAAGCTCCCGGACATTAGGGATTTGCGCGATGAGTCAGACCGTGAAGGAATGAGGATTGTTATCGAACTTAAGAGAGATGCTGTTCCACACATTGTGTTGAACAGGTTGTACAAGCACACGCAGATGCAATCGACGTTTGGTACGATCTTGCTCGCTCTCGTTAATGGACAGCCAAAGGTGATGCAGCTCCGCGAAATGCTTCTTCACTTCGTGGATCACCGGCATGAGGTCATAGTCCGCAGGAGCGAATTTGATCTCCAACGGGCCCTTTCACGAGAACACCATCTTGAGGGGCTCAAGATCGCGGTTGATAACATTGATGAAGTCATCAAAGTCATCCGCGGCTCAAAAGACTCGAAGATTGCTGCTACTGAACTCCGTGAGCGATTCGAACTCTCCGAGTTACAGGCCAAGGCCATACTTGAAATGCGTCTTTCTCGTCTTACGGGTCTTGAGATTGAAAAGCTTGAAATCGAACTGACAGAAGTACGAGAGCTAATTGAGGATCTCCGCGGGATTTTGGGATCAGAAGATCGTCGAATGGGCATCCTTAAGGACGAACTGTTGGCAGTCTCAGAGAAGCACGGCAATGACCGGCGGACTGAGATAGCAGCAGCGGTGGGGTCGTTCGATGTGGAAGACCTGATTGTTGAAGAGGACATGGTAATCACAGTATCACGTCAGGGATATGTGAAGAGGCTGCCCATTGATACATACCGTGCACAGCGGCGAGGTGGACGAGGGTTGCGTGGTATGGGAACTAAGGATGAGGATTGGGTGGAACATCTGTTCGTCGCCTCAACGCACGACTATTTGATGATCTTTACTCGACGCGGACAGTGTTATTGGATCAAGGTGTGGGAAATCCCTGTTGGAGGACGGACGGCACGCGGTAAGCCGATCATTAACTTGCTGAACCTCTCAGATGAAGAAGAGATCGCATCAGTGGTACCAGTGCGTGAATTCTCTGAGGACAGGAACCTCTTGTTTTGTACCAGGCTCGGCGTGATCAAGAAGAGCGCTCTTTCAGCGTACGGTAATGTCAGGTCGGTAGGCTTGAATGCTATCAACATCAAAGAGGGTGACGAACTTATAGACGTTCAGATCACGTCTGGAGAGGATGAGGTTATCCTCGCCAGCAGAGATGGGAAGGCGATCCGGTTCAATGAAGGAGATGCGCGTCAAATGGGACGTGCTACTGCAGGTGTGAGGGGCTTGAGTCTCCGAGAAGGGGATTTTGTTGTAGGCATGGTTGTGGTTCGCCCAGATTCAACCCTCCTAGTGGTATCGGAGAAGGGGATGGGTAAAAGGTCGAAGGTTGACGCATACCGGTTACAGAAACGAGGCGGGAAGGGGGTTATCAACCTAAAGACAACTGACAAGAATGGTTTGGTTGTAGCGGTCAAGGCAGTTTCGGAAGAAGAGCAATTGATGATGATTACTCGCCAAGGAGTCGTGAATCGCCAACGAGTATCGGAGATCTCAGTAATCGGGCGTGCCACCCAGGGAGTAAAATTGGTCAATCTTGATGACGGTGATGCGGTTGTGGATGTTGCCCGTGTGATTACAGAGGATGCAAATGGTGAGGGTGAGGGTCCGGACGATCTCAGTGATGAGGACTCAGTAACTTCGGAGACTGACGGAGTCGAGGTTTGAGCGACATCCTACAAGGTGAAGGATTAGTAGGCCTCACAGAGGTGGAAGCTGCGGCACGTCGGTTAGCCGGTGTAGCGGTACGAACTCCACTACTGCCGTCCGATGTAGTTTCTGAGATCACTGGAGCCAATGTTCGACTCAAGTGCGAGAGCTTGCAGCGCGCAGGCTCTTTCAAGATCCGTGGGGCATATAACTTCGTTTCTCAACTTTCTGACGAGCAGGTTGCTTCTGGGATTATCACTTATTCGTCTGGGAATCACGCTCAGGCCGTTGCCTTGTCAGGAAAGTTGCGAGGTGTGAGGGCAGTAGTGGTGATGCCGACTACAGCTCCGAAGGTGAAACGTGATGGCGCAGAACGCCTCGGTGCTGAGGTGATCTATGAAGGTACGACTTCACTCGAAAGACGAGCTAAGGCGGAAGAGATTGCTGAGGAACAAGGGCTCATTATTGTGCCACCTTTCGATCACCGCCACATCATTGCTGGACAGGGCACAGTCGGTTTGGAGATTGCCCGAGAATGGCCAGACGTTGATCTGGTGTTAGCTCCAATTGGTGGTGGTGGGCTTGCAAGCGGTGTAGCAGCATCGATCAAGAGACTCTTGCCGACTGCACAGGTAATCGGTGTTGAGCCTGTAGGGGCAGCTTCAATGAGAAAGGCGCTTGATGAGGAAAGGCCTGTGGTTATTAAGCAGATTGATACGATCGCTGATGGGTTGGCACCAGTGATGGCTGGAGAACTCACGTATGAGCACGCTTTCAGCCTTATGGATGATGTTGTCACCGTCTCAGATGATGCAATCGAGGAAGCCACTTCACTTCTAGTGAGCAAACAAAAGCTTATAGTTGAGTTCTCAGGTGCAGCAGCAGCAGCAGCACTACTATCGAAGGCGGTTGAAGCACAGGACGCACGTGTTGCGGTCGTGATAAGTGGTGGGAACCTTGATCCCACATTAGTAGCAGGAGTGGCTTAGTCGTTAGATGCGGAGAGTCGCTTTTTTTGATATTGATGGGACTCTAATGACTGGAGGCCCTGCGAAGAATGCTTTTTGCGGGGCGATGGTCGATACGTTTGGGACCGTTGGTAATGTTGAAGAAGTGAGTTTTGGTGGTAAGACGGACCCCCAAATCGCTCGAGAACTCCTATTAGGAATTGGTTATAGGGTTGACCTGATTGAGGAACGATTTCCTTCACTCTGGCATTCCTACACAGAGCGGCTAGCAGACGAATTGACTCAATGTCCCATGCAGGTGCTGCCTGGAGTGCATGAACTCCTGAATGTTCTCAAGAGAATGGGCGATATCGGCGTGGGTCTGCTGACCGGCAATATCGCTCGTGGAGCAGAACTAAAGCTCGACTCTGCTGGCTTGACAGAGCATTTTGCGCTAGGAAGCTATGGTTCAGACCATGAGGAACGGGAGCACCTTTCCAGGATTGCACTGCAGCGTGCTCGTGACATGTGGAACCCTGCGCTTTGTCCAGAACACACAGTGGTAATTGGAGATACACCCCGAGATGTTGATTGTGGATTGGCGGTTGGCGCACGCACGCTGGCTGTGGCAACTGGTAGTTTTAGCACATCACAATTAGCTACAGCTGGTGCCAATAGGGTCGTCATAGATCTGACTGATACAGATAAGATTGTTTCATACCTTGCAGCCTGAACGGCCAGTGCACAGTCCACTTAGCTTGATCAGCCCTTCACGTGGGAGCATCTTCAAGTCGGTAGCTTATCTAAGATTCGGTGCTACGCCGGACTGAATTTTGTTTCATACCCTGTACCTGCTTCAAGGCAGGTGATTAGCGCGGGAGTCAAAGGTGTCCAGAGCAGAAGAGAGGAGAGGGAGCCGCAATAGAGGTGGCTCCGACATGACTAAGTTTGGAGTGATCCTTGGGGTCATTGCTCTGATTGGGGCTGGGTGGCTGTTCTGGAGTGTGCGAGGGAGCGTTCTTGGAACTCCAGCGACCGGGCCATTGCTCGAGCTAGATCTTGAAGATCGAACTGTATACCAGCAGTTGGCTCAGGGGATCACTTCAGGAGATCCAACAGGCACGATAGGGATCATTGAGTTTGGAGACTTTCAGTGTCCTGGCTGTGGCGGCTTCGCCCTCTCAGTTAAGCCCCAGATCGATCTAGCGTTGGTGCAGACAGGGCGAGCTTATTTTCAGTATTTTGACTTTCCACTAACAAATATGCATCCCCACGCTTTCCTCGCAGCTCGTGCTGCGCGCTGTGCAGGCGATCAAGACCTTTACTGGGAGTATCATCAAGAGCTCTTTAGGAACCAGTCGAGTTGGTCGGGTAGGCAAAGCGCAGTTAGTGCCTTTCTCGGTTATGCTCAAGGATTAGGGTTGGACCAGGATACGTTTGAGGGATGCGTGAAGAGTGACAAGTACGCAGACGTGGTTACTGCAAACATGAGTTTGGGCCGAGAAGCGGGTGTAAGCGGAACTCCGACAATCTTCCTTAATGTTAAGGGACAAGGGTTGAGGCCCGTAATGCGCAATGACTTCCAGTCGATAGAAGCGGCAATTGAGTCGGCCTTGGAAGACCTAGAGACAGCTGGTAACTGATCTAGGGAATACTAGAGACTAGGAGGGATGGGGTGAGCGAAGACACTACCGTCCTGCATGCTTCTTCCCTGCCCTTGAATCGCATGGTGATTGCGGTCTTGGCTATGGTCGGATTGTTCGTCGCACTTTATCTCATGGCACATAATCTGGGATTGACTGGCCCGATCGTTTGCGGTGTAGGGGACTGCGGGACCGTCCAGTCGAGTGTATATGCTAAAGTTGGGCCAATACCCGTATCTGTGATCGGCGTTGCAGGCTATCTGATCCTACTTTGTCTAGCCTATCTAGGGGTGCAGCCTATCCGCAGGGAGTCTCCTATAATCGGTGCCTTCTTGTTCAGTGGATCCCTTGGGGGCGTCACGTTTTCAGCCTATCTAACGTATTTGGAGGCATTCGTGATTGAGGCATGGTGTCAGTACTGTGTCATCTCTGCCATTGTAATGTTGTTGATCTTCTTGGCTGCATTGCCGGAAGTGCCGCGGTTCATTCGGAGAGCCTCATGAGCAAGAATAAGACTAAGGTCCGCCTGCTCTTCGTCGACAACGGTATATACCATCACGAAGACATAGAGATTTCGATTGAGTTAATAGAACAGCACCCTCGTTTGATTGACTGCTTGCGTGAAGAGCCTGCAGTTCTGAAGCAGTTGCACGTGGATATCACTCGACTCTGTGCTGCCTACCGAACGGACTGAGACAATGCTTCTCAGGCTATAGCAATTGCTTGAGTCTGTTCCAGTGTCCACTCCCTGACAATTGGAGGAGGCCAAACACCGCGCCTAGCTTCATCCAGTAGGCGGCTTGCTTCCTCACGAGCCCGGTTCGCAGTCGGGGGATCGATTAGCCTGTGACTGATTGCTTCTTCGAATTCATCTTCATCCAGAAGCTTTGCAGTGCCGTTTGGCGTCATCCACACATCCAGGTATAGGTCGGTCGTGTACCAGACATGTTTTTCAATCTTTGGCGGTGTGATCACATTGCCGTAGAAGCCCGTGAATGTTCCGTCCTCAAGGTGAAAACTCCCTATGTCGTGCCAAGCTCCTGGGAATGTAAACCAAACCACTGCGGAACCGGGCTCTAGAGCAACTCGCCCCTCTATAATCATTGGAATATCAATGTCGATCGCCTCAGCGAGCGTTACGATAACCTCCTGACGCTCTAGCACGACCCTCTGATGAAATACCTCTTCCCTATCTGGAGGTCTGCGGTAGTGGATGCGGACTTGGGAACTACCAGTCAAGAACGTTCTGGGGAAACAGGTTCAACGAAGATATCCATGACGCCACCACACACGGCTGGGCTCCATGACACGAGGTCATCTGTCAGATCTACATTGACTCTTTGAGCTTTCCCGGTCTCGATTACCCTGTAGGCTGCTTCAATAACTTCTGCTTCCCCACAACCACCTCCGACCGTACCTACGAGGCCTGTATCAGGATCTACAATCATTCTAGCTCCGACTTTACGAGGAGTGGAGCCTTTCGTAGAGACAATCGTTGCCAGTGCACAATGGCGTCCAGCCTCTCGGGCAGCCTCTAGGGCTTGGGTCAGCGAACGATCATCGTCATGAGTCATTCATCTTCCTTGAAAAATCTTTCCACGATGCGCTCTACAACTTTTAGTGAAGCCCCAGTCCCTCCGCGTCTTACCATAATGAGTTCTGCTGCTACCGCTACCGCAATTTCCTCAGGAGTCTCAGCACCGACATCGAGGCCGACGGGAGCGTGTATGCGGTCCAACAGTGCATGTGCGATACCTTCTTCGAGGAGTTGGACGTATGTTGCGCGCACTCTTCGCCTGCTCCCAATCATACCGATATAAGCAGGTGGTGGATCCATTTGCAGTGCTCTGATAAGGCATGCGTAGTCGTACTTGTGGCCACGGGTGACGAGTAAGACATGAGAACGCGGGTGCAGCGGTGTCTCGCGAAAAGGGTCTGAGAAATCGGCCCGGATAACCTTCTCGGCACTTGGGAAACGTTCCTGAGTAGCGAACTCGGGGCGGTCGTCGATCACGGTAACCTGGAAGCCCAGCAGCGCACCTAAGTGGACGAGCGGTTGAGCGATATGTCCTGCACCGACGACTACAAGTTCCTGAACAGGGCGTCGGATTTCGATATAAATCTCCAACGGCTGATCAGCGACAGTCAGTTTGTGAAGCCCATCAGAGGAACGAGGATCTTCCAAGATATCCTTCATTAATTGAATTACTGAATCAGTCCCCGATTCAAGGATGAGTGAACCTCGTAACTCTGGTGTCTCGTTCTCAATCACAATCAAGGCGATACGATTTCCAGTGAACTGGTTGTCGCCAACAACGGTCGATATAACGACACTGCCACCTCTTTCTGGGATCTCTACTAGGAGTCTTGTCGCTTCTGCTGGGTGAAGGGATGTCATGGCGAGTCACTGACTTTCTGCAGTGCGTATTCATACGACTCGGGTGTGTCGATATCAGCTAGAACTCCGGAATCATCGACAGGAATTAGAGTTGCATCAGAGAGGTGTCGGTGCACAACAGTGCGCGCTCCACCATCAAGATCCGGGTCGTTGAGCTCATTAAATAGGTTGGCGCGAAAAAAGCTTGGGTGACCTCTGTTTCCTAAATATGTGGGGATGACTAATGGTGCCAAGGACTCTTTGGCGACAACTAGTAACTGCCGGATGGTGTCAACTTTCACCAGAGGATGATCCACGGGCAGATAAATTATCCCATCAAGTGTTGAAGTCATTTCACGAAGTGCGAGCCTCAGCGATGTGATTGGTCCCTCACCAGGATCGTGGTTAACTAAAACTTGGGCTTTAGTGCTGTGAGCTGCGCTTTCTATGTCAGGGTTATTTGGGACAACGACCACCACTGGAGCACATCCGCCCAAAGAGAGTACATCGACAGCCCGCTGTACAAATGTTTTGTCCGAGACCTCCATTAGTGCCTTGGGCTCACCCATTCGTTTTGATGTGCCAGCACATGGAACTATTCCTGCGATCATGTTCCGAATGCCTGGTAAAACCTCCGGTCACGATCGGCGAGGTCAATCAAGAGGGGTGCAGGAGTAAACCGAGTACCGTATACCTCTTCGAGCTTCCGAATATGGTAGAGAATGCTACGGGGGTGCAGGGTGTCAGCGAATCTGAGCAGGCCGCCTCGGAAGGGCGGAAATCCGGTGCCCATGATTAACGCGAGGTCAACGTGTTCCGCTCTTTGTACGATACCGTCTTCTAGTATACGGGCAGCCTCATTGATCATCTGGAATACTAGGCGTGAGCGGATTTCTTGATTCGAGAACTTCTGAGGTTCAGTTGGAGCGGGCATTTGTAGCTCACCATAAATTGATTCGTCAGGCCTTTCGTTGTGACCTTTCTCATATTGATAGAAGCCTTGACCACCCTTCTTACCTAACCGATCTGTTGCGGAGAGTGCGACAAGAGTAAGCGAGGGATTGAGTCGCTCTCCAAACGCTCTATGGAGTGATGCTCCCGCATGTGCAGAGATATCAAATCCAATTTCATCAATAAGCCTTAATGGGCCTACCGGCATGCCAAATTCTATAGCAGCAGTATCAATTTGCTGGATGCTTGCTCCTTCCTCGAGTAGGAATCCTGCCTCATTCAAATAGGGTCCGAGAACACGATTGACGAGAAACCCAGGACCATTACCGACTACGACTGGCACCTTGCCCAACTGCAGTGCGAAGGCGTAGACCGCTGCAATCGTTTTCTCGCTTGAATCCCGGCCTCTCACGATTTCGACGAGAGGCATTCGATGCACAGGATTAAAGAAATGCATCCCACAGAAACGGTCTGGTTGATTGAGGCTTTCAGCCAGCTTGTCTACTGATAGTGAGGAGGTATTCGTAGTAATGATGCATTCGTTGTGCACGCATTCTTCTGTCTCCTGGAGGACTAACTTTTTGACATCCATCCGTTCTGCGACCGCTTCAATGATCACCTGGGCACTTGAGATCCCATAATATTCAAGTCCTCCAGCGATCAGCTCCATACGCTGGCTGGCCAGTCTTCTAGATAGCTTCTTACGTTGGGCAGCCTTATCAAACAGGCCCTGGGCATGGCGCAATCCAGTAGTGATGGCGTTGTGATCAATGTCTTTCATATACACACGTACGCCATTGTACGCAGCGAATTGGCTTATACCACCACCCATGATACCCGCTCCCAGTACTCCCAGGACTTGAATCTTGCCGGAATCAGTCTTCTTGGGATCTACACCGCGACCTTTCCGGGCGGCCTCTCTGGTATGGAAGACATGCAGAAGGTTTTTGCTCACTGAAGAGACAAAAAGTTCGGCTCCCAAGTGTGCTTCAGCTGCGAGACTATCCGAGATGCTCCCACTTAGATGCTTATCTAAGATGTCAAGAATCCGGAGCGGTGCGGGGAAATGCCCACCGGTTCGGGTAGTGACTCTCTTTCGAGCCATGCTCAGCACGATTTTACGACCGAGCAGGGTATCATCCATTACTCTGCTAAGGAGGTCTTTTTTTCGTCTCGATGTCCTTGGTTGAAGCTCAACAGCATCAAGAGCGAAATCTCGGACCATTCCCTCAAAGAGGGCTTCAGGAAAAACTTCTTGAGCGAAGCCGATTTTACGGGCTTTACGCGAGTCGATCTGCTTCCCAGTGAGCAGAAGTTCAAGGGCCGCTCGCAGTCCGACCAGGCGCGGTAAACGAGTAGTGCCACCCAATGCAGGCAATATTCCAAGAGTAACCTCTGGTAGGCCTATTTTCGTGGCCTTCGAATCCGAAAGGACTCGGTGCTGGCATGCCAACGCAATTTCAGTGCCCCCTCCGAGACAGATTCCATCGATCGCCGCTATGGTTGGGACTGACAAGTTCTCCAGCTTCCCGAAGATTGCTTGGCCAAGTTGAATTTTCTGCTCTACCTCTAAGGGATCCTCAAGCTTGGTGATTTCATGAACGTCTGCTCCTGCAATGAAAGAGCGTACTTTGCCACTCTGGATCACTAATGCCTGAACACGACCTTCATGTTCTGCTACGTGAGCCTGATCCAGTGCTTCAGCGAGGTCACGCATAACGTCTTCAGCAAGCACATTGAGTTTGCGCGTTGGATCATCAAATGTGATCCAACCGACAGAGTCCGCATCGACCTTAAAGGTGGGGTTTACACCGCTAGCGCTGATCATGGGGCAACACAATCGCTTCCGAGACTCATAAAAGGAAGCCGCCCAGGCACTTGTGCGTGCCTGGGCGGCTTAATAGCAGTATTTGGGTATGCCCACTAGTGAGTGTGTTAAAGCTTAATTCGTTCCTCGGCATTAGCACGGGAAAGAGACACTTGAAGAGGCTCCCCTCCAATAACCTCAACAGGGATATTCCAATAGAGTTCTGTATAAGCAAGCTCGTAACGTGCATAGACCCAGTATTGGCCAGGTTTGACTTTCAGATTTTGTCTGGCGATACCAGAAGCATCCGTAGTGTCTGCTACTGCATCAAGACCGGAGGCTCGCCTCTTAGTATCAAATACTTCAAATGATCCTGAGAAAGCTTCATCACCCCAATTTTCCCGCATCATTCTAATGGTGTTAGAGGCTTCGATCGTACCCTCTTGCAGCCCGGTAAAGTTTTCAAACGACCGATTCATCTGGCGTTCTACATCTCCAAGCTCTCCATCGAAATCATTCCACTCCCTGAATAGCACAACGTAGGTAGCTTCCCCGCGGTTATACTGCTCTAAGGCCGTAGTCAATTTCTGGAGTGTGTCTCGGATCAGGTTCCAGCGGTTCTGGTTATTCTGCCATTCCTCCTGTGCTTCTTGAACCCGCTCTCGTTCCGCGATGAGTTCTTCAGGAATAGGAGGTTCTGGTGTGCCAAACGCGCTGGCCATCGAATCGAAGACTGCGTCCCGATCGTAGGGCAGAAGTCTCACTTCAATATCTGAAAGAGGTCGTGTAACCATTCCTTCCCCATCTGGGCTAGCTACATCAATCTCCATGGTCACTACGACTTCAGCCGGTCCGCACGCGGAGGCTGCGATCAGCAAGCTCAGGCTGAACAAGAGGAACCTACACCTCATATTTAAACTCCATGCGTCTTGTTTAGAAACAGAAGAGGGCGAAGGTACAGCGGTTGAAAAATAGCATCAAGCTTCCGGCAAGGATGTTTTACTGGAAGGTCATCAATAGCGTACATAGTCAGGAAGGATAAAGTTAGCTGGGTTCTGAGCTATACCTTGAACACGGACCTCATAGTGCAGATGTGGCGAAGTTGCTATACCAGTACTTCCTACTCTTGCTATTACATCACCACGCTGCACTTCTTCCCCCTGGCTAGCGACCAACTCTGAAGCATGACCGTAGAGTGTCACATATCCAAAGCCGTGGTCGATTTCAATCGTTAGTCCGTATCCAACGATCCAACCTGCCTTAATAACCTTACCCTTAGCTGCTGCATAAATAGATGTTCCCTTTGGAGCAGAGATGTCTACTCCAGGATGAGGGAGTGGTCGGTTGTGGATAGGGTGCATGCGGGATTCAGAATAGCTGCTACTCAGCCATCCTGGGGTTGGTAAAATTGAGGGAGTCGATTCCAACAGATCTCTGTGAGCGAGCAGCGAATCCGTGGCCTCTTCTAAGCTACTAGACAGCAAACGGGCCCGGCGTTCCAGTTGGTTGAGATCGTAGGACACTTCGAAGAGGTTCTCCGAAATGGATGGGTCAATTGTCCAGAGTGAGTGGGCTTCTGGTCCAACGAGTCCAGGTCCTCCTATGCCAGCTTGTAGGACTTCAGAGTCAATGGATTCTAGTCCGGCTATACTGCGGAAACGGGCGTCATCCTGAGCAA
>Ga0209228_1000297_pt1 | contig 26168 bp, 27 predicted proteins | sample METZYME_3_150m_FD_187547 | JGI IMG/M metagenome (GOLD analysis project Ga0209228, IMG submission 187547) | Marine microbial communities from oxygen minimum zone in mesopelagic equatorial Pacific - METZYME_3_150m (SPAdes) (version 2) | ecosystem: Environmental > Aquatic > Marine > Oceanic...
TATCCGGCGGTATTGATGATCATGACTTGAAAGAGATCCTGGGATATGACCTTGGTGTGGCAATCACCGGTTCAGAAACACTGGGCGTGACCCTGATCATTACTGAGGGTTTTGGAGATATCTCCATGGCCAAACGTACTTTTGAATTATTGCAGTCCAGCGCAGGCAGGGAAACATCCATTAACGGCGCTACCCAGATCAGGGCAGGCGTGATTCGTCCTTCCATCATCATTCCTGTGGACGATTCGGTTCCCGTTTCGGACGGGGATACGGTCCATGCACCCAGTATGCTGGAAATTGATTCACCCGTAAGAATAATCCGCGATCCTTATTTTGGAAAAATTGGAAAGGTACATTCACTGCCTTCCAGGCCCCAGAGGCTGGAATCAGGTACAAAAACCCGAGTGCTGGAAGTTATGATGGAAAATAGTGATATTCTTACCATCCCCAGAGCAAATATAGAACGAATAGAGGGGCATGACGCAACATGAAGACAAAGTTTATTCATATCATTTTCCTTGCTTTTATTTTTTCAGGCATGAATGTTTGTCTCCAGGGCCAGGACGTCCCCGGTCCGGGCGCACCCGGCAATCTTAGCGCCTCTGACCACCCCTGGGACCATGGCGAAAAGATCGATCTTGAATGGCTCCTTTCAAAAGATGATCCGGGTACTGTAGCATTCTATTCTATTTTTAAATCGGATCCCGCCAATCCAGGATCGTTTTTATTTGTAGGCAATACGGATCCCGGTGTTAACCGGTTTACAATTGAAAAACTGAACAGGGAAGAGTCTTATTTTTTCAAAGTGACTGCGGTGGATGACAGTGGCAATGAATCTGAACCTGCTGTAACCCTAACCGCCATTTCGCCCATACGCCAGTGGTTTGACGGACGCCGGTTTCCTCTGTTTATTATAACACTAATTTTTTGCGGATCCGTCGTATACTGGATCTACCATGCCCGCAGTGGTCGACCTCTTCAGATCAGAAAAATTGCCGGCCTGGAAGCTGTTGACGAGGCAGTAGGCCGGGCTACGGAAATGGGCAGGTCCATCCTTTTCATACCCGGAATACAGGATATGAATGAAATTCAAACCATTGCCGGGATAACCGTTCTTTCGCGAGTTGCCAAGGTGGCGGCTGAATATGACGCAAAGGTGGAAGTACCCACCAGTCGTTCCCTGGTGATGACCGCAGCGCGAGAAACGGTACAAGCCTCATTTCTAACGGCAGGAAGACCTGAATCTTATAACCAGGACCTGGTGTATTACGTCACCGATGAGCAATTTGGTTACGTGGCTTACGTGCAGGGAATGATGGTCCGGGAGAAACCAGCCGCCTGTTTTTACATGGGTGCCTTTTTCGCGGAATCCCTTATTTTAGCCGAAACCGGAAATACGATTGGCGCCATTCAGGTTGCTGGAACGGCCATGCCCGCCCAGCTCCCCTTTTTCGTTGCTGCCTGTGATTACACCCTGATTGGAGAGGAGTTTTTTGCCGCTTCTGCCTACTTGTCCGGAGAACCTGACCAATTGGGCAGCCTGAAGGGCCAGGATGTTGGAAAAATCATTGTTGCTGCTGGTATTATCATTGGTGTTTTTCTGTTAACGTTGGGCACAATCGTCGGTCCAGAGACAAGCCTGGGTACCGCATTCATCACAGCGGCGGAATACCTGAAATCAGTTATTTTGACTTAAGGAGTATTTGAATAAATGAAGCGAAACGTACCACTATTGATCACAGCGCTGGGTGGATTTATTTTAATTATTGCCTATTTTATTCCGGCCACACAGGGCTGGGGAGAGGTGGCGGCAATTTGGTTCGATATCCTGGCTTCCATCGCATTCATCCTGGGCGGCGGTAATCTCCTGAAGATCCACTTGAAAAAAATATCCGATAAACGTGTTGGCTGGGCTTATTCGGCCATCACCCTTGCAGCTTTTTTGATCACATTATTCGTAGGATTGGGAAAAGTCGGCGTGAATCCAAATCCCCTGTATCCTGATTACGGTCTTTCTGGGCATTATCGGGAAATCGGCAGCCCTTTCTGGTGGCTGTATGAATATGCGTTCAAGCCCTTAACAGCCACCATGTTTGCCATGCTGGCCTTTTATATATCCTCAGCGGCCTTCCGGGCCTTCCGAGCTAAAAATATAGAAGCGATACTGCTGTTAGGCACAGCTTTCATTATATTGCTGGGTCGAACTTTCGCCGGTGTATATTTAACCGCCTGGCTTCCGGATTGGATGTCCGGACTGAAAATTGAAAACCTGACAGTCTTCATCATGAGTGTCTTCAACACTGCCGGTAACAGGGCCATTATGATTGGCATCGCCCTGGGCATTGCATCCACCTCCTTAAAAGTACTGCTTGGAGTGGATCGCTCTTACCTGGGTTCGGGGGAGGATTAGGTCATGTATGAATTCTTAAAGGATTTGGACAAACGCTGGATTTTCCTGCTCATGTTCCTTTCCGTAACGATCCCGATTTACATCATCGCAAAAACGGGAAAATCGTTTCCAGAAGTTCCAACCGTATTGTCTGAAGCGGTTTTCCAGGCTGTGGAAGATCTGGATGAAGGTGATCCGGTGCTTTTGTCTTTTGATTTTGATCCCGCAAGCGAGGGAGAGCTTGGTCCCATGGCAACGGCATTTGTGCGCCATTGCGCCGAAAAGAAAGTAAAAATGTACTTTATGGCGCTCTGGCCCGTGGGTCCGCAAATGATCGATGATGCCATAGCCAGGGTGATACACTCCGATTTTCCTCACCTAGTCTATGGCATGGATTATGTGAACATGGGATTTAAACCCGGAAACGAGGGTGTTATAAAAGTAATTGTCACCGACATGCGAGAGCTATATACAACAGATGATATTGGAACCAGTATTGATGACATACCTATGATGAAAGATATTGAGAATGTGCAGGATTTCGATCTGGTCATTAATGTCAGTGCTGGTTATGCGGGCACAAAAGAATGGGTTCAATATGCTTCCACGCCTTATCCTGACAAAATCAAAATTGTCGCAGGGTGTACCGGAGTACAGGCTCCCCTGCTATACCCTTATATCCCGAATCAGCTTCCAGGACTTTTAGGGGCAATTAAGGGTGCTGCTGAATACGAAAAGCTGGTGGTAGACAAGTACGGCGGAGATGATCCAGATCCAAAATATCTGGAGGCAAAGCGGAGAATGGGTCCGCAGCTGGTTGCCCATCTGTTGATAATTCTTCTGATCATATTGGCGAATTATATTTACTTTGTTGAAAGAAGAAGGGGGGTGAGTGTATGAGGCGGGAGGCGCTTATTTCGACTTCTTTGCTGGTATTGGGAGCTTTATATCTCACTGGACGGGTATTTTTCAGCGAGCACGGCATGGGTAAAGCTTATGTACGTGCAGTGGAGGTGAAATCATTGGAAACGGATCCGGAAATCAGCTGGACAAAGTATGAAAACGCTACCCAGCGCAGCTATCATGACGCTGTGGTAAAAGATCCAGATCAGGCTGTGTATCAATTCAGTTTGTCCCGGACGCTTGGTACCTGGGTGGCGGCTTTGTTCACATTATTTATCTTGTCTTTTCTATACAAAGATAATCCTTTATATAAGATTGCGGAGTCTGTTGTCGTTGGCGTCTCCGCCGCTTATTGGATGGTGGTTGCTTTCTGGACCACCATTGTGCCGAACCTTTTAGGCAAATTGTCCCCGGACTGGATCAAAAGCTGGGCCATGCCCGGCCTGAATACGGAAGCGGAATTTATTTACCTTGTACCTTTGACTATGGGTGTCATGCTGCTTTGGAGACTGGCGCCGAAAGGCTCCTGGATCAGCCGCTGGCCGCTGGCATTCATCATTGGAACAACGGCGGGCATTCGCCTGATTGGATTCCTCCATGCGGATTTCCTGGGTCAGATTAGAAATACAATTATTCCTCTGGTCGTCAGTTCACCTGAAACGGGATTCTCTTTCTGGGATTCCGTTAAAAATATCATTATCATCATCGGTGTACTGTCGGCAATCGTTTATTTCTTCTTCTCCATAGAACATAAGGGTTTTGTAGGAAAAACGGCTAAACTTGGAATTTGGTTTTTGATGATCACTTTCGGGGCAGCATTCGGTTATACGGTCATGGGCCGGATTGCTCTCCTGGCAATTCGTGTTGAATTTTTATTAAACGACTGGCTGTGGCTGATTGATCCGAGCCATGCCCGGGTCTTGATGTAATTGCTGCCTGTCAAAGGGTATTATTGACGGGCGAAACCTTATAAAATCTGAAATAAGTTCCGTAAGTTTATCCCCCTTTTTTCTAACACATAACTCCAGAATATAATGATGAATATATTGAGTAAACTGGGCATACGTACTAACAATTTTGGTGCCTGTTCAGGCCCCGGGAAATGGCACAAAACCACTGGCGGAGGAGAAATCGCTTCAATGAATCCTGCCACTGGGGAAACCATTGCTTCCATTTACCTCTGTTCCGCCGAAGATTACGAAACGGTTGTTCGTGATTCCCTGGCTGCATTTCAGGAATGGCGAAAAGTGCCCGCCCCTGAACGAGGCCAACTTGTTCGAAAGATGGGCGACGCACTCCGGGACAATAAAGATGCCCTGGGCAGTCTTGTGGCTCTTGAAATGGGGAAGATCAAGCAGGAGGGCGATGGTGAAGTCCAGGAAATGGTTGATATCGCCGATTTTGCAGTTGGCCAATCCAGGATGCTCTACGGAAAAACAATGCACTCAGAGCGCGTGGAACACCGTATGTATGAACAATGGCATCCTCTGGGAATAGTTGGTGTAATCAGTGCCTTCAATTTTCCTGTTGCTGTCTGGAGCTGGAATGCATTTATCGCCGCCATCTGCGGCAATACAACCATCTGGAAACCCTCATCCACCACCCCGCTCTGTACAATTGCTGTGCAAAACATTTGTAATGAAGTCTTATCTTCAGTGAACGCACCCCATATTTTCAGTACTGTGATCGGGCCTGGTTCCACGATTGGCGAAACCCTGATTAACGATCCTCGTGTCCGTCTCGTTTCCTTTACGGGTTCCACAAAAATGGGCCGACATGTGAGTGAAGCAGTGTCCAGACGATTCGGGAAAACCATTCTGGAATTGGGCGGTAACAATTGCATCATAGTTGATGAAACAGCCGACATGGATATGGTGATCCCAGCCATTGCCTTTGGTGCTGTGGGTACCGCCGGGCAGCGCTGCACCAGTACACGGCGCGTTATTGTTCATGAATCACGTTATGATGATTTGCAGAAACGTCTGGTCCATGCCTACAACCAGGTGCGTATCGGCAATCCCCTAGAAGATGGAAATCTCATGGGACCTCTTGTCAATGAAAAAGCAGTAAATAGTTTTGAAAACGCCATTTCCAGGGCCAAAGCGTCCGGTGGGGAAGTCCTATGCGGCGCCGAAGTACTGCAAGGCCCGGGATACTATGTGAAACCAACGATTATAAAAGTGAAAAATGACTGGGATATTGTCCAGGAGGAAACATTTGCGCCAATTCTTTACCTGATCACCTACAAAGACCTTGATGAAGCTATTGCAATGCACAATGATGTCCCCCAGGGTCTGTCATCAGCCATGTTCACAATGAATGTGCGACACGCAGAAACATTCCTGTCGTCCACAGGCAGCGACTGCGGGATTGCCAACATTAATATTGGTACATCAGGTGCGGAGATCGGCGGCGCCTTTGGTGGCGAAAAAGAGACAGGCGGCGGTCGGGAGTCAGGATCTGATTCCTGGAAACAATATATGCGCCGGCAAACCAATACCATCAACTGGAGTACCGAACTGCCACTTGCTCAGGGTATTGAATTTAATCTTTAAATAATAATAGGTAGAGAATGAAAATAATTGACTACAATAACGCAAAAGAAACCATTGGAAGCAGGATGCTCGCTGATGGAATGGATCTGATAATTGATCTGGATAAAAGCCATGGTTCTTGGCTGGTTGATGGTCGGAATGGTCGCGAATATCTTGATCTTTTTTCCATGTTTGCTTCCATGCCCGTCGGCTACAATCATCCATACATTCTAAAAAACAATGATCGTTTATTGCGTTCCGTGATAAATAAACCAACAAATTCAGATATTTATACAATGGAAATGGCTGAATTTGTTGAGACCATGGGGAAGATAGCCCAACCTGATTATTTACCCCATTCGTTTTATGTTGAAGGCGGAGCCCTAGGTGTAGAAAATGCCTTAAAAACAGCCTTTGACTGGAAAGTTCAGAAAAATATGTCTAAGGGTATCAAAGGAAAAGGTAATCAAATTATTCATCTTTCAGAATGTTTTCATGGAAGAACCGGATATACGCTCTCCCTTACTGATTCTCCGGATAAACGAAAAACAAAATATTTTCCAAAGTTTAATTGGCCCAGAGTTATTAATCCCAAAATTCAATTTCCAATGAATGCAGAAAACCTGGAGAATGTCATATCTCTTGAGGAGCAGAGTATTCGCCAGGTTAAGGATGCAATCTATGATAACCAGAATGATATTGCTGCACTCATCGTAGAACCAATCCAGGGAGAAGGTGGTGATAATCATTTTCGCGGTGAATACTTACAAACCCTGAGGGAACTGGCTCTGGAGAATGAATTCTTGCTCATTTTCGATGAGGTCCAGACAGGAATTGGCATTACTGGTAAAATGTGGGCTCACCAGAATTTTGATGAGGCAATACCCGATATAATTGCTTTTGGTAAAAAAACCCAATGCTGTGGGATATTTTGCGGCACCCGGATTGATGAGGTGGAGGACAATGTTTTCAATATTTCCAGTCGTATCAATTCTACCTGGGGAGGGAACCTGGCTGACATGGTACGTTTCACATTGTATTTAGAAATTATAGAAAATGAAGGTCTGGTTGAAAAAGCAGCCGAATCTGGGGCATATTTACTCAAGCACTTGGAAAATCTCCAAAATGATTATTACCCTTTGGTGAGTAACGCCCGTGGACGGGGTCTATTTTGTGCATTTGACCTGCCTGATGGTGATGTCCGGGACTCTGTAGTGAATAATATCATGGATGAAGGCGCTGTTATCCTTGGCTCCGGGGTAAAATCAATCCGGTTTCGGCCGCACCTCAATATTAGTCGGAATGAAATTGATCAGGGAATATCCATGATCAAAAATTCTCTGGACCGTTGCTGAGGTGACCGCAGAAACCGGAACCCTGTTTATTGTATCAACCCCTATCGGCAACCTTGGTGATTTCACTTTTCGAGCCGTTGAAACTTTAAAGTTGGTTTCCCTCGTTGCTGCTGAAGACACCCGCCATTCGAAAAAACTCTTTTCCCATTATAAAATTCAAACACCATTGATCAGCTATTATGAACATAATAAATTTACTCGTATTCCAATTATTATTGATCATTTGCTCAATGGAAATGACCTTGCATTGATCTCCGATGCAGGTACTCCTGGAATATCTGACCCTGCGTATAAATTGATCCGGGAAGCAATCAAAGAAGAAATTACCATTGAGTCTATTCCAGGAGCATCCGCTTCCCTGGCGGCATTGATTTCCTCTGGCCTCCCGACAGATCGATTCATATTTGAAGGTTTCCTTCCGCCAAAAAAAGGGCGCAAGGCCCGCATTTCACGGGTCAGGGGCGAGCAGGCTACATTGATATATTATGAGAGTCCAAAACGGCTCCAGCGTACATTAAAGGACCTTTTAGATGGACTGGGTGATCGCCCTGCTGTCGTTTCACGTGAGCTCACAAAACTTCACGAAGAGATAAAACGAGGAACTCTTTCAGAACTATTGTCGTATTTTAAGACTAGGTCGCTGCGCGGAGAATGCGTGATCCTTATTGGCAAAAACGATCAGAATGTCTACTTCTAATAAACCATTATTTATTTCATTTGAAGGTATCGACGGCTGTGGTAAATCCACACAGGTTAAGATTCTGCTGGAACGTCTGGATCAGGCGGGAATTGATTCAACATTGGTGCGGGAGCCCGGTGGGACTCATATTTCTGAAGAAATAAGGGAAGTGCTGTTAACAAATCGCGATGACACCATGGCGGACCGGACAGAAACCCTGCTCATGACAGCCAGCAGGGCACAATTGACCCATGATATAATTATCCCATCCCAGGAAAAAGGAAAATTTGTCATCGCCGACCGGTTTGCGGATTCAACTCTGGCCTACCAGGGAGGCGGCCGCGGCTTAAACCTGGACTGGCTAATCAAACTGAACGAATTCGCAACTTTCGGCGTCCGCCCGGATCTTACTTTTTTCATTGATGTCACTGCAGAGGTGGGTGCCCGACGCCGGTCAACGGTTCATCCTGACCGCTTAGAAAATGTTGGTCATGATTTTCAAGAAAAGGTTCGTAATCAATATTTAAAACTGGTAAAATTATTTCCGGATAGGTTCATCACCTTAGATGGTATGGAATCACCAGATGTGATTCATACTCGCATATGGTCAGAGATAAACAAACGAATGAATAAAAATGAAAAGTAAAAATTATATTTTATTCCCCATACTTTTTGGGTTATGGTTCATATTTGTTGGAGCGTCAAAACCCGATCAGTATAAAAAAGTAAAGAAGAATCAGGCTTTGATCAATGATGTTTACCGGCACCTGATTACCAATTATGTCGACGATATTGATCTTGACGCGTTTACGAAAATGAGCATTGACAATATGCTCATGGACCTGGACCCGTACACGGTTTTCCTGGAAAATGAAGAACGGAGCGGCATAGAGATGCTCACCAAGGGCAAATATGGCGGCGTTGGCATACAAATTGGGAGACGGGACAATGTGTTAACAGTGATATCACCCATGGAAAACTCTCCTGCAAAACGCGCTGGTATCCTTGCCGGTGATCGGGTAATAAAAATTGATGGAAATGAAACAATAGATATGACCATGGATGCTGCGGCAAAATTGATTCGCGGGGAAAAAGGGACACATGTTATACTTACCATTGAGAGATTTGGTGAAAATGGATGGATCGATTATTCGTTAACTCGTGAAGATATCAAAGTGAAAGATGTCTTTTATTTCGGAATGCTGGATGACCAGACGGGCTATATCCGTTTAACGCGCTTTTCAAAGAATTCTGCTAAAGAAGTAAAAAAAGCACTCAGAGTATTACTGGATGAAAATATGACTTCCCTTATCATTGATCTGAGAGATAATCCCGGCGGGCTGCTGAATTCGGCGGTGGATATACTGGATATGTTCATTGATCAGGGTGAAACCCTGGTTTGGACAGCAGGGAAAACTCGAAGGTCTCATCGTAAATACAAAAGTAAATCCGTTCCCATTATTCCCAATGATATCAATGTTGCAGTGCTCATCAATCAGGGCAGCGCTTCCGCAAGTGAAATTGTTTCCGGTGTGATTCAGGATCTGGACCGCGGTGTAGTGATCGGTAGACCATCCTTCGGCAAGGGCCTTGTACAGACCGTCTACAAAATCGACCGGGAAAGAAGCCTGAAAATTACCACTGCCAAATATTTTATCCCCAGCGGCAGGCTGATACAGAAACCCGGCTATCTGCCGAAAGACATTTTGGCCGATACATCGGGCCAGGATACGCTGTTCGAAACCAGCGGCGGCCGAACTGTAACCGGCGGCGGCGGCATTTCTCCTGATTATCATGTGACCCTGGATCCTTCCGGTCCAATATTGTCTGCCTGTTACCGGGGGGGTGTTTTCTTCTCCTTTGTGCAAAAAAATAAACATTTCTATGATACATTTGATAATGTGGAATCTGATTCTAGTTTAATATCTAAATTCGAGGAATATGTATACAGCAGTAATATGGATATTATGATGAAAGGCGAGTCCAATTATCTGGATATGAGAGAATCTCTGCTGGCACTGGATTCCAGCGATATATCCATACAGGGTGCGGTAGATATCCTGGACCAATACTTCGAACAGGTTGCTGTCACCCAATTCGAACGGGAAGAAAAAGAGATCACACATCGGCTGCTGGTTGAATTTGCAGATTACTATTACGGTCTTGAAGGCCGGCTGAAACGGTCCGCGAGGAAAGATAAAGATATTTTGAAAGCAATTTCGATTTTGAATGATCCTCTGGCATACAGGGATGTATTCCTGCCGCAATGATGTATCACGAAATAACGGTTTAAAACATTATTTTTCTATTTGTATTTTTGCCGGCATTTTTGGGGGCGATTAGCTCAGTTGGTTAGAGCGCTACGTTGACATCGTAGAGGTCGGCGGTTCGACTCCGTCATCGCCCACAGCTACATACATATGCCTGATATTAATATAACACTACCCGATTCTTCTGTAAAAACGATGCCGGCAGGTTCTACGCCGCAGCAAGTTGCAGATCAGATTGGCCCTGGGCTTGCCCGTGCTGTGGTCGTGGCCAGAGTGGATAGTAAACTCGTTGATCTAAATACACCGTTGAATTATGATTGTTCAATTGAATTATTCAAGGGAGATTCTAATGTAGGACACGATACCCTGCTACATTCCACCGCCCATTTAATGGCCCAGGCGGTAAAGGAATTGTATCCAGATGTGAAGATTACCATTGGGCCAACGATCGAAAATGGTTTTTATTATGATTTTGACCTGGAACAAACATTTTCCGATGATGACCTGGCCCACATTGAATTAAAAATGAAAGAACTGGCCAAAGCGGATCAAGAGATCAACCGTGAGGAAATTTCTACGCAGGAGGCCATTGAATTATTCCGTGATCTGGGTGAAACATACAAAGTGGAAATCATTGAGGATATCGATCCTAAAGAGACAATAACCACATATACCCAAACCAATTTTACGGATCTTTGCCGTGGTCCGCATGTTTCCCGTACCGGAAAAATAAAATATTTTAAATTACTTTCCACTTCCGGTGCATACTGGCGCGGGGATGAAAGCAATAAGATGCTGCAGCGTATCTACGGTACTGTATTCGCCAGTAAGGAGGCCTTAAAAACACATATTCATAACCTGGAAGAGGCAAAAAAACGTGATCATCGTAAACTGGGTAAAGAACTGGAATTATTTACCTTTGACGATGAAATTGGACCCGGGTTGCCCCTATGGCTGCCCCATGGTGCAGTGATCATTGAGGAATTAGAACAGCTTGCGAAAGAAACAGAAAGGCGTGCAGGGTATCAACAGGTACGTACACCGCATCTGACCAAGGGCAAGTTATATGAAAAGAGCGGACATCTGGATCATTATCGTGATTCCATGTATCCAGCCATGGATGTAGACGGACTCGATTACTATGTAAAGCCGATGAATTGTCCACATCACCATAAAATATTCGCTTCTTCTCCACGCAGTTATCGTGACATGCCGATTCGCCTTTCTGAGTACGGCACTTGTTATCGATATGAAAAATCCGGGCAGTTGTTTGGCCTGATGAGGGTCAGGAGCCTGCAGATGAATGATGCCCATATTTACTGTACCAGGGAACAATTCAAGGATGAGTTTCTGGATGTATGCCAGATGTATATATATTATTTTAAAATATTCGGTATTGATAAATACACCATGCGCTTAAGCCTCCATGACAAAGAAGGTTTGGGGAAAAAATATATCAATGAGCCTGAATTATGGCTTAAGACGGAACAGTGGGTTCGTGAAGCGTTACAGGAAGGGAACATTGATTTTGTAGAAGTACCGGGAGAAGCGGCTTTTTATGGACCGAAAATTGATGTGCAGGTTTGGAGTGCCATTGGCAAAGAATTTACTCTGGCTACGAACCAGGTAGATTTTGCAGTTCCAGAGAAATTTAATCTGCAATACAAAAAGGAAGATGGTCAAAACAAGACACCTCTCTGTATTCATCGAGCTCCGTTGGGCACACATGAACGATTTATTGGGTTTCTGATTGAACATTTTGGCGGTAATTTTCCGCTTTGGCTAACCCCGATTCAGGTTGCAGTTCTTCCAGTGTCTGACAAGGTACTGGATTATGCCGGAAAAATATCGCACACTTTACAAGATGCGAATATTAGAGTAAAATTGAATACTCGTGCCGATAAAATAGGTGCAAAGATCCGCCAGGCTGAGCTCGAGAAGATCAATGTCATGTTGATTATCGGGGAAAAAGAAGAAGTAAATGGGACCGTATCGGTCAGGCGCCGTTTCGAAGGCGACCTGGGGCAAATGACCCTGAGTGAACTGATTGCGGATTTAACAACAGAAATAAATACCAGGAGGATTGCTCATAGCGAAAAAGCAGAAGCAGCGACTGAATGACGAAATAACTGCTGATGAAATTAGGTTGATTTCGGAAAAAGGAGAACAACTGGGAATTGTCTCTCTTGAAGCTGCATTAGAACAAACCCGAGAATCAGGCCTGGATCTAATTGAAATTGCTCCAAGTGGTCGACCGCCGGTATGCAAGATGGTTGATTATGGAAAGCTGAAGTATGAGAAGAAAAAGAAACAGCAGCAGAGCAAGAAAAAACAGCATGTAATAAAAATAAAAGAGATCCGGCTCAGACCTCGTATCGAAGAGCATGATCTCATGACCAAGTTAAATCAGGGCAGAAAATTTTTAAGCAATGGAGCAAAACTGAAAGTGACCTTGATGTTTCGTGGTCGTGAGTTGTCAAGGATCGACCTTGGCCGTAATGTAATGGAACGAGTCCTGGAAGAATTGGAAGATATAGCGGAAGTGGAAAAGGATATCCCCTTGGAAGGAAGACGCATGTCAGTTATTCTAAATGCCATATAGGAGATTTGAATGCCAAAAATGAGAACGCGACGCGGAGCCGCCAAACGGTTTAAACTGTCGGGGTCCGGCCGCATTAAACGCAACAAAGCAAACCATAGACATATGCTCATACGCCGCTCGAACAAAGCAAAACGTAAAATGAGACAAGCAGGGCTGGTTAGTTCTGCGGATCGGAAGCTTGTGAAAGCCATGTTGGGCGTCTAAACAATGGAGACGTAAAAAATGCCTAGAGCAAATAGTTCCGTACCACGGCACCGCCGTCATCGGAAGATCGTCAAGCAGGCCAAAGGCTACTATGGTGCCCGGAGCCGCAATTTTAAAGCTGCGAAAGATGCAGTAATCAAAGCCGGTATTTATGCATACAGGGACAGGCGGCAGCGAAAGCGCCAGTTTCGTCGGTTATGGATTACGCGGATTAATGCAGCCTGCCGGCTCAATGGAACTACCTATTCCGCTTTTATCAATGGCTTGAAAACCAAAGGCATTGACCTGGATCGAAAAATACTCGCTGATCTGGCGGTCAATGATCAAAAGGCTTTTGCCGATCTGGTAAGCTCAGTCTAAGGCTGAGATGCCTTTAAAAGAACAAATCGAATCGGTCAGGAACCAATTCCTGGCCGATATCGAATCTTTCCCGCAAGCCCCACCACTTATAGATCAACTCAAAAGCAAATACCTGGGCAGAAAGGGCCTTGTAGCCCAATTATTTTCTAAAATGAGCCAGGTTAAGTCCGAGGACCGGCCCAGGATGGGACAGGAACTGAACAGCCTGAAAATTGAACTTACCCGTCAATTTGAAAATAAAGTTACTTCTATCCTTGCACCGAGTAATAGATCCCCGGATGAGGCTATAGACCTCACTCTTCCAGGAAAAGCACCGCGGCTGGGTTCTGTGCATATCCTGGAACAGACATTGTCTGATATGAAGGAAATTTTCAAATCCATTGGCTTTCATGTGGCCTACGGCCCTGAAGTGGATGACGATTATCATAACTTTTCTGCGCTAAATATCCCGGAGCACCATCCAGCCCGCGATATGCAGGATACGTTTTTTGTTGATGCCAAAACCGTACTTCGAACACATACATCTAACGTACAGATCCACCTGATGGAGAATGAAGATCCGCCCATCCGGTATATTGTGCCAGGCCGGGTTTACCGGAATGAAGCTATCAGTTACAAAAGCTACTGCCTGTTCCATCAGGTGGAAGGCATATATATTAATAAACGGGTTTCCTTTGGCGAATTGAAAGGCTGTCTGGAATATTTTGTTCGCCATATGTTTGGTGCAGAAAGGGGTATGCGGTTCCGTCCAAGTTATTTTCCTTTTACTGAACCCAGTGCAGAAGTGGACATCTGGGATGAAGAACGGCAGGAGTGGCTGGAGATCCTTGGCTGCGGAATGGTGGATCCCAATGTATTGGATAACGTGGGTTACGATTCCAAAATCTGGCATGGTTATGCGTTCGGTATGGGTGTAGAACGCATTGCCATGTTGAAATACAATATCAACGATATCCGGCTGTTCTACAATGGCGATATCCGTTTCCTGGAGCAGTTCGCATGATTATATCCCTTGACTGGCTGAAGGAATTCGTCGATATCAATGAATCATCACAGGAATTGGCGGATCTCCTTACCAATCTTGGATTGGAAGCTAAAGTTGCCGGCATTCCCGAATCATTGAGTGGAATTGTTATCGGTAAAGTTGAAACGTCGGAAAAACACCCCAATGCGGACCGCTTGAAACTTTGTACGGTTAATGATGGAACTTCTATTCATCAGGTTGTTTGCGGTGCACCAAATGTAGATAAGGGGCAGACCATCGTCTTTGCGAAATTGGGTGCAATACTTCCCGGGAATTTCAAGATCAAAAAAGTGAAAATTCGCGGTGTGGAATCCTGCGGGATGATCTGCTCCGAGCGGGAATTACAGCTCTCGGATGAACATGAAGGGATTATGGTGTTACCCGATGATTTGGTTGCCGGTCAGAATTTCATGGAGGCCTATGGCCATAAATTTCTATCCGTTGAATTAGATCTTACACCCAATCGTCCGGATGCCTTGTCTCACCAGGGTGTCGCCAGGGATATTGCCGCAATAACAGGACGAGAATTCAACCCGCTCCAAGTTAAACCTGTAAAACCGGTCGGGAATGCAGCTCTGACCATTTCCATGGAAGATCCAGCGGATTGTCCACGATATATTGGCGGAATCGTTAAGAATTTAAAGGTCGGCCCCAGCCCGGACTGGATGGTGGAACGACTGAAAGCGGTAGGGCAGAGGAGCATCAATAACCTGGTGGATATTTCAAACTACGTTCTGCTGGAAATGGGCCATCCAACTCACATTTTTGATTACGATAAACTGGATCGCAAAGAGATCCTAGTCCGGCGGGCAATAAAAGGAGAAAAGCTCATTTCCCTTGATGAAGCAGAACATGAGCTGAAAGAAACTCAATTGCTTATTACGGATGGTAAATCGCCGATTGCACTGGCCGGTGTTATGGGCGGTCTCAGTTCCGCCGTGACAGAGCAGACCACAACGGTCCTGGTTGAAAGTGCATACTTCAATCCCATTACCATCCGGAAAAGCGCAAAGAGTCTCCAAATGAACACCGATGCCTCTAAGCGGTTCGAACGCGGGGCAGACCCGGAGGGTGCAGAAAAAGGGTTCTGGCATGTTGTGGAGCTTCTTCAGAAACTGGCGGATGGCGAATTGGTGTCTGAAATGGTGGACGAATACCCCCTTGCGGTCACCCAATCCAGCCTGACTCTCAGAAGATCAGAGCTGGACCTTGTATTGGGCCATCATGTCGATCAGGAAGAAGTTGATCGATTGTTGGATGCATTGGAAATTGAATCGAATTGGGACGGCAAGGATGAGTGGAATTGCAAACCACCTCTGTTTCGCCCTGATATTGATCGAGAAATAGATATAATTGAAGAAATTGCCCGTATAGTGGGTTATGATACCCTGCCAACGGATGAGAATATTTATGGTGTTTTCCGATACGCTGAACCGGATCCTGAAAAACATATAGAATCTATTCGAACTACGCTTGCCGGCATGGGTTTTCACCAGGTTTATTCTAATTCTCTGCAGAATGAAACAGAGTCAGGTCTAGCCCATAAGAATGCCGTTGAATTAATGAATCCCTTAAGCCGGGAGATGGGATATTTACGAACCTCGCTGCTTCCGGGTCTCATGAGAGCTGCTGATTTCAATGTTAAAAATGGAAACTGCAATTTCCGACTTTTTGAATTGGCCCATACTCACGAACAGGAATCTGAGGGATTTGAGGGAATCAAGGAATACAAGCATTTGGCCGGGGTCATTTATGGTATGGCAGATGAATCCTCAGTCCATCATGGTGAAATAGCCTGGGAGGACCTATTTTCTCTTAAAGGTTATTTATCCGGGCTATTCCAGGATAAATATGGGATACGGTTTGAACTTCAGCCCGGGGTCCATGCAGGCTATGATTATGCACAGACAGTCTTATTGAATCGGCAGAATGCAGGGGCCATGGGGAGGTTATCTTCCGACTGGATTGATAAATTGGACCTGGATTTACAGCAGGCTTTCGGGTTTGATATCAGGCTGAATTCCATATTGAAAATGATCGGCGGGAAAAAACAGTTCAGCCCCATTAACACTTTCCCGAAGATTGCCAGGGATTTGAATCTTGTCATGCCTGAATCACAAGCGGTCGGCCCGGTAACAAAAATGATTCTCAAAAAAGGCCAAAACCTGGTTGTGAATGCCAAGCCAGCCAATATTTTCAGGGATGAAAAAGCGGTAGGCAAGGACAGGAAAAGTGTGACCTTTTCCATCGAATTTCAACATCATGCCAAAACACTTGAAGATAAAGATGTAAATCCAATTATAAATGACATTATCAGTATTGTAAAAAAGAATTTTAATGCTAAATTACGATCGTGAAAGATATTGAATTATTGAACACACTCGAAGTAAAGATTCGGGAAATGGTTTCATCCCTGGAACGGGAACGTGAGAAAAATTCTGATTCTGGTAAAACGGTTCAAGAATCAGAAAAATTATCAAAGATTGAAGAACGGGTACGCCATCTAATCACTATGATCGATCAACTGGAACAAGCCTAGTATGACTGAAGACGGCAACCAGGTTCAGATATCCATCTTTGGGCAGGAATATTCTGTAAAAGCCCCGGCGGATCCGGAATATATACAAAAGATAGCGAAATACGTGGATGGCAAAATGCGGGAAGTGCAGTCAGGATTCTCTTCTACTCAGTCTTCAACCCGCATCGCCATACTGGCAGCCATGAATATTGCGGATGAATTGTTCAACGCCAGGCAATCGGGGGATGTTGATTCTACCGCTGTTGAACAAAAAATATCATCATTAATCGATTTTATCGACGAAAATCTTTAATTTTTCCGGTTCCCATTCAATGAGCGCGACGCAGGTCCTCTCTGGAAAAAAAGTCAGTCAATATATCTATGAGTCACTGGCTTCTCGAATTAAAACCCTAAAAAATCTTAATATCATCCCCAGCCTCGCGGCAGTACTTGTGGGAAATAACCCGGCCTCAGCCGTTTATGTGCGCTCTAAGGAAAGGCAATTCAGCAATTTACAATTGCACACGAAAACTTTCCGACTTAACCAGAATTTAACAGAACTGGAATTGCTTCAACTTCTCGATGACCTGAACCACGACGACAAGTACCATGGAATCCTAATCCAACTTCCTCTACCCAAACATTTGGATGCCCAAAAAATATTATGGTCCATTGACCCCAGGAAAGATGTGGATGGATTTCACCCTGAAAATGCCGGCCTGCTTGCCATCGGGCAGCCGCGGTACATTCCCTGCACCCCTAAGGGAATCATCAAAATACTGGAATATGAAAATATTAATATAAGCGGAAAACATGTAGTTGTTATTGGCCGCAGTAACATTGTGGGCCGTCCAATTTCCATCCTGACCAGTTTAAAGAAAAAGAACGGCAATGGAACTACAACCCTCTGTCACTCAGGTACGTTGGATATGAAACGGTTTATAAAGCAGGCGGATGTAATAATTGCAGCTTTAGGGCGCCCCAACCACATCACCGGTGATATGCTGAAGCCTGGTGCAGTTGTTATAGATGTGGGCATTAACAGGGTAAATGCCGATAATGAAAAAGGCTATAAGCTGGTTGGTGATGTAAAATGGGAGTCCATCCAGGGGATCGCTTCCGCAGCCACACCTGTGCCAGGGGGTATAGGCCCTATGACCATCGCCATGCTGGTCGAGAACACGGTGGAGGCGGCTGAGTATTCACAGCAGAGATGAGCGAGTTCGCTCTAATATGATCCCTATCGTATAACCATTAAAGATTTTCTGATTTAACTCTTTAATTTCACAGCCTGAAATAAAGAAAGAATGCGCCCGTAGCTCAGCTGGATAGAGCGCTTGCCTCCGGAGCAAGAGGCCACAGGTTCGAATCCTGTCGGGCGTACAACGTTGAAAATACATGAAATTCCTGCATATTTTAATCTGCCTCAGCGTGGGGTATGCTTCCACCAAAAAAGAACAATTGATCATTGATTTTCTTGAGGCGCGTTATTCAGGAGATACCCTTTTGGTAAAAAGTATGCTTGCCGATGATTTTATCTATGGGCATACCCCTTATTCCGGCTTGAATATCACTACTTCTTATTCCGATGGCAGTTTAACAATAACCGGTTTTGTATCCGAGGATTCTGTATCAAATAAATTACAGGTCGGTGATAAAATTCATGAAATCAACGGTGAAACAATACCCAATATACAGCTGCCGGTGAAAGGTCCGGCGGGTGAGGCCATCCAGCTCGTCATTACAAAATCTGGAGATTCGACTTTCACCACAGATAGTCTGGAACTGCAATTGATCCAGTTTTCTCAAAATACTGAATCTTTTCTCCAAGATATCATTGTCTATGAACAACAGTGGTACGATTATCACCTGGAAATCCTAAATATTTTATCCCGTAAGGATCAGATAATGATTCATTATCACTGGGAAGGGTCAAAAACAGAAAAAGGTGCTGTCTATCATTTTTTTGCTATGGAATTGATCCAAAGAGATAATAATACAGGGCTGATTAAAAGTATAAAGGGAGTGTGGTCTGAAAAACAGTTCAGGGATCAGTTCAAATAATCGATCTAATTACCTTTACCATTTTGTCATGGAGGATAGGATTGGTTACTAAAATATTATTATTATATATCGAATAATCCGAACCATCCATTTGGGTAACTATCGCACCCGCTTCCCGGGCAATGATAAAGCCTGCCGCGGTATCCCAGGGGTGCAAATCAAATTCCCAAAAACCATCTACTTTCCCCGCGGCTACATGACATAGATCCACCGCCGCCGCACCCAGTCTCCTAACGCCTTGGGTTTTATCTGTAAAAGATTTAAACAGCAGCATATTTTTCTCCCAATTTTCCCCGTGTTCATAACCAAATCCAGTTACCAGCAGACTATTTTCCAGTACGCTTGTTGTTGAACAGGATATGGGCTGCCCATCACACCAGGCACCTTCACCTTTTATGGCTGAATACAGTATTGCGTGGGGCATTTCCAGCACAACACCGATCTGGGGCGTATTTTGGTGATATAGGCCTATAGAGACTCCAAAAGAAGGATAGCCGTGGACAAAATTCGTTGTTCCGTCTAAGGGATCAATGATCCAGAAATAATCGGATGATATTGCTTCTTCGCCGGATTCTTCCGCTAAAAATGAATGCTCCGGGAAAGAGGATTTGAGTATGGATTTAATTTTTTTCTCAGACCGGTGATCGGTTTCCGTCACCAGGTCTGTTTTGCCTTTGAAATCGGCAACCCGGGGAGAATCCAGTGCATCCATAATGATATGGGAGGCAGCAATGGCAGATTCCACTGCTGCCTGGAGCAGAACATCGTTATCTATGGGGGACATGCTCCCCGGAAAAATATTCCGTTGTCATGGTTTTTAAGGTGTTTGCCAATAGTAGGATGGATATCAAATTGGGGAAGGTCATGATTCCCAATGCTGCATCGCCGAATGCCCACACGGCTTCCAGACTGGCAATGGCGCCCAGAAATACAAACAGCACAAACACCCAGCGGTAAGGAATGATCGCTTTTTCACCAAAAAGATATTCTGTTGATCTGTCGCCGTAAAAAGACCAGCTGATCGCAGTGGAAACAGCAAATAACAACACACTGGCAGTGACTATTTTATCCCCATAATCAAAAAGGGAATTCAAACCGGTTTTAAAAGCAAATGCCGTAAGTAAACTGCTGTTTAATAATTCGCCTGTAAAGTAGGGGTCGATGGCATTTTTGTAAAATTCCGTATGGTGCCATGCACCTGTGGAAATAATCACCAGACCTGTGAGCGTGCAGATAACAATCGTATCAATATAAGGGCCCAGCATGGCGACGGCGCCTTCTCTCACAGGATATTTTGTTTTTGCCGTGGAATGAGCAATGGCCGCAGATCCTTGGCCGGCCTCATTAGAGTACAGTCCCCGTTTAATACCCCACAGCATGGTCAAAAGAATGCCGCCGCCTGTTCCCGCAATAGTCGCCGGTGGATTAAAAGCCATTTCAATAATCAAACCAAAACTGGTTCCAATATCACCTAAATGCATTAATAGAATGATGGAAGCGGCTGTAACATAAATAAGGGCCATGATCGGAGCCAGAAAACCAGTGACATGGCCAATCCGTTTTATGCCGCCGATAATCACTACACCTACCAGTCCTGCAAGAATCAAGCCGTTGATGACCTGCTGAACCGAAACAGAAAAACCGCTGAATAGGGTATATTTCACCGTAAGAAAATGATTGTTGCCTACCAGTTGTACCACTTCCGAATAGACCTGGTCAGACACCGTAAAGGCCTGGATAGCATTCCCGGTAGCGAAAGAACAAATAATAGCGAATGCGGCAAAGGATACAGCCAGCCAGCGCCATTTCCTGCCCAGACCATTCTCAATGGTATACATGGGCCCGCCAGCAGTAAAACCAAGGGCATCCATCTCACGATATTTCATGGATAGGGTGCATTCTGCATATTTAAGTGTGGTACCGAAAAAAGCTGTTACCCACATCCAGAACAGGGCACCGGGTCCACCGTAATAAATCGCTGTTGCTACTCCTGCAATATTCCCGATTCCCACTGTGGCTGAAAGGGCAGTGGTCAAGGCTCTGAAATGATTCAGGTCCCCTTCATCTTCAGGATTATCATATATCCCACGGGTTACATTTATGCCATGCTTTAAATATTTTAATTGTGGAAATCCAAGTTTAATCGTGGTGTAGATTCCGGTACCCACCAGTGCCAGTATCATCAGAGGTACCGCCCGCTTTCCTGGAAAAGACCACACAGCTTCAAAAAACTCTACACCAAAGACATATAGAATAAATAAAATGATCGCAAAGGCAACAAGGCCCGCATTTTTCCGGCTCATGAAATTCTCCTTAATTTTCGAACAGAGGTTATTAAGTTTAGTCGGGACTGTGTATTAGCACAACCCGTAATTATACATTTTAATTTTATGAATGCATTACAGAAAATTGCACTTTTTCCAGGGTAAATATTTTTCTATTGATTGCCTTATTATTGTTGTGCGGGATATTCCTTAGCTTTTTCATTACCAGTATATAATATTTACAGTGTGATTTTTCTGAGTAATAGATATATAAGATGACTAAAGAATTCATAGCAGGTGTTGATGAAGCGGGGCGCGGCCCCCTTGCCGGTCCTGTCGTAGCCGCTGCTGTTATACTTGATGACAATCATGGCATTACCGGATTAAGAGATTCGAAAAAACTCAGTCAAAAAAAACGTGAATTGCTATATGATGTAATCTTTGAAAAAGCAGCAAGTATCGGTATTGGAAAAGTGGATGTTAAAACCATTGATAGAATCAATATCAGGGAAGCCACTTTTAAAGCCATGCAAATTGCCCTGGGCAGGTTATCCATTAAACCTGCGAAAGCATTGATCGACGGCTACGCCCTCAATAATCAGGTGATACCCAATGAAGGGGTCATAGGAGGAGATGACCTGGTAGATTCTATCAAAGCGGCATCAATCATTGCCAAGGTGACACGGGACCGGTTGATGATGGAGTATGCAGTTATTTTTCCGGAATATGGCTTTGAACGGCATAAAGGGTATGGCACCAAGGCGCACTTCCAGGCCTTGATTGATTATCGATCAACACCAATTCATAGACGTTCTTTTAAGCCGGTAAAAAATCACATGCCGACTCTAACCTGGATTTCAGAACTGAACAGGGTCGGCTGGCTTGGCGAGAAACTGGCCGCATTGTATTTAAAACAAAAAGGAATCTCAATCATAGAAATGAACAGGAATTGCCCTCCATACGGAGAAATAGATATTTTAGGTAGAACTGAAGATGAATGGATATTTACTGAAGTTAAAACTGCCTACAAGACCAGTATTCAGCAGATTGAAAAAAAAATTGACCATAAAAAACTGATAAAAATGGGAAATGCGATTTACCAAATAAGGGAAGATATGGAACAAGAATTGGATTTCCGCATTGATTGTGTTATAGTGAATTTGAAAAAAACAGGACCGGAAATAAAACATTACGAAGGAATTCACCTGGAATAATTTCCTAATTTCACGCTTTCAATTTATGCAGATTAAGAAGAATAGAGTCCTAGCAGAGATCCGGGCAATCATAATCATTGTTATCATTGTTCTGACCATAAAAGTAACACTGGTGGAAGCATATATTGTTCCTACTGGCAGTATGGAAAATACCATCATGACCGGTGATTTTTTAATTGGCAGCCGTTTCGTATATGGAATGCGGACACCGGATTGGATAGGCATTCCCTATACAGATATTGGCTTCTCTGTCCCTTATATTAAATTTCCAGTATTCAAGATTCCTGAAAAAAATGATATACTTATTTTCAAATATCCACGGGATAAATACGTTAAATACGTGAAGAGGTGCCTTGCCGGGCCAGGCGATACCCTTCTCGTTGATGCCAAAAATGTTTATGTAAACAGAAAGAAGGTACACCTGAATGAAAATGGTAAATTACTGGCACCTGTGATGCCCAGGTCTTATCAACAGCCCGATATTTTCTTGAGTTCAGAAACCAACATCAATAAAGATAACACGGGGCCTATTTACATACCAAAACAAGGCGATACTTTTCCTATACATGATGAAACCAACTGGCGATTTTTACTTCCACTCATGATGATGGAAGGTCATGAAGCAAAATTGATTAATGATGAAATTACTTTTGATTTCACCCTTCAGGATCCCAATGATTTATACCGCAGAAAGGGCAAAAAAAGTGTGTATGAACAATATTTTCCCAACGGCAGCCTGATTACGCCCTGGTCCAGGGCAATAAAGGATGAACATTTTCAATATTTATTTATTGATGGTATCCCTGTCTCCGATTGGTCTGAATTTACAACTATGCAAAATTACTACTGGGCCATGGGTGATAATCGAGACGACAGTCTGGATTCCAGATACTGGGGCTATGTACCTGAAAACAATATTTTAGGTGAGGCCATTTTCGTTTATTTTTCCTTGAACCTGGATACATGGTCCCCAAGATGGGGCAGGGTCGGTACCCTGATTCAATAATATTTTTGCGGCCTCTTTTATTCATTCTCATTTTATCTGCTTCAGTAAAATTTTCTTTTTGCCCCAGGCCGCCCAGGATGGTACGTCATTATGGCTATAACAAAGCACCAAAAGATGCTTTAACTGAGATCAGAGCAGTACTGGAATCTGAGGGATACAGAATAATCGAATATGCTCCGGAAGATGGTTTTATGTTCACAGATTATAAAATATTTTACTGGGGGAAAAATCAATTTCAGTTTGCGATTGTTGTACATGTAAAGGATAAAATCACTTTCACCGGTATGGGCAAACTGGATTTGCCAACCTCAGGCCTTGGCGATCCCGATAAAATAATGGAAACTCAAACCATGGAGCGTCTTCCGTACCGTCTTCAGAGAAATGTATTTTCTGCACTGGATAATAAATTAGATAGCCTGGGATATTTTAGCATTAATCATTGGCCCTGAAAGAAGAATATTGACGAACGACAAATGATTTGTGAAATTCCACAGTCGTATAACACAACATCACTATAGTTTAAACCATAGAATGAGTATTGATTTCAGCAGCCAGGAAGACAGACTGAGTTATCTTAATGAAAAACTGGATGATGTTCTGGTGGGTATAAATGCCGTGTATGGCTCAATACTTACCGATGAACTTATCACCCGTATGGAAAGGACCGTCATTGACTTCAATGATGAGATTGCCGCTGTCATGGGTGATATCAAAGATAACGCTGATAAAAAGAACCAGTTGCTCCACGACATCATTGAAGGCAATGTTACCGTCTCTGAAACTTCAGAGGATAGTTCAGCTCCTACCGCTGATACCGATGGATTAAGTGCCTGGGAAAAGAAGTTAGAAGGCCTGTAGGTAATAACACAGTTCAGGAGTACATGGATGACAGGTAAAGATAAATTTGTTTTTCTCATTCTAGCTCTGCTCACAGCAGGGGCAATATTTCTTAAAATGGAATCTGATAAAATAAACATCAGGATGGATGAGTTGAATCAGGCTGATGTTCAGCATGTGAATAAAATAAATGATGAATTTGCGGATAGTTTAAGAGTGTATAATCTCAGGTTCATCGGCCGGGGGAAACACCTTAGGCAAGCACAAAAGGATATTATTGCTAATACTGATTTAATTACCAAAAACACAGATTCCCTGGCATCCCTGATCGATGACGTCAGTTATACTCTAGATAATTTCATTCGCAACACTGAAAAGGACTTTCGTGAGGTCCGGGATGATATTGATGATCTTGGCATAGAACTGCGGGGAAATATCAAACGTCTCAAGCGCAACCTGTCTGATCTGCAGGATAGAGTTACCACCGTAGATAAAAGACTAAAAGAAATAGAAGACCTGGCATTGATCCAAAAGGAGAAAGCAGAGGCAGCGGAGGAGGAATAGGGATTCCCTGCGCTGGAAAATATTTTTTCAATAAAAAGAGCCGTTTTATGATAACAGACGGCTCTTTTTTATTTAGCGCTTTCCAGTTTTTCTAATGGCTGGTAATAAAAAAATATATATTATCATTTATTTTTTCCTCCTTTTATTTATCGGTTCCTACGGTTTTTATATTATTGGCCAACCTGACTGGACGGTAATTGACAGTATTTACATGACCATAATTACCCTTGCTACTGTCGGATACGGGGAAGTGCAGCCATTGGGAGAAAGTGGAAAAATATGGGCAATACTTGTCATTATATTTGGTGTCAGCGGGATCGGTGTCCTGTTTACAACACTGCGGGAAGAAATAATGCAAATTGATCAGTATAAAAAGAGAAAAATAATGAAAAAGATATCAAAATTTAAAAATCACTTAATTATCTGTGGATATGGCAGGATGGGAGCGGTAATTGCCAGAGAATTAGCCGAAAAAAATCTTTATTTTATTATTATTGAACAAAATGCTGATAAAATAGAAGTTATACGGCAAAAAGGTATGTATTGTATTCATGCAGATGTTACCAAAGAAGAAACGTTGCAAGCTGCCAGGATCGAACACGCCAAGGGTGCCGCTGTCGTGCTGGACACTGATCAGGACAATTTATTCGTTACCATGTCTATAAGAACCTACAATCCCGATTTATTTTTATTAAGCAGATGCGCTGTGGAAGACAATAAAGAGAAACTGATCAGAGCAGGTGCAGATAAAGTGGTCAACCCTTATACAGCAGGCGGCCACAGGATGGCAGAAATGCTGACTAAACCCCAGGTGGAGGATTCCGTATCCATTACAACACCAAAATATGATAATATCGATCTTAGCGTGGATGAAATATCCTTGGAACATTTGGTAAAATTTGACGGTGTTAAAATCAAGGACACCAAATTGAGGGAAGAATTTAATGTTTTGATCGTTGGCATCATTAATGATAACGGCCAAGCAACCATGAATCCGGACCCGGAAACAGTGTTAACAACCAGCGACACAGTGCTGATCATGGGGGATACAGGAAAATTATCTCAATTTAAGGATACCCTGCCCTAATCTTAATGTCCTATAAGATATCTTATGTATAATTAATATAATATGTATTTATAGTACCGATTCCTTTAATCACAACTCCTGTCCTCTTTTCTAAATTTAGTCCACCACTTATTATATCTTTGGTTTCTTGTGATATTTGTATTTTACCAGGCTCACATGTTGATTCTAATCTGCTAGCAAAGTTTACGGTTGCACCCCATAGGTCATATGCAAATTTATTTTTACCGATTATTCCTGCAATAACATTTCCAGTATGAATACCTATTCTTATATTTAATTCCATATAATTAGTTT
>Ga0209228_1000299_pt1 | contig 26132 bp, 19 predicted proteins | sample METZYME_3_150m_FD_187547 | JGI IMG/M metagenome (GOLD analysis project Ga0209228, IMG submission 187547) | Marine microbial communities from oxygen minimum zone in mesopelagic equatorial Pacific - METZYME_3_150m (SPAdes) (version 2) | ecosystem: Environmental > Aquatic > Marine > Oceanic...
CTTGCTTGAAATAAGTAATCCGTATAAGGGGCCACTTGATAAAATTGTCGCTTTTTTTAAAACAAATGGGAAACCAGGTGATTCATGTTATATTGATAATGAGCATGAATCTTTGGCTTACTATACTGGGATGAAAGTTATCCATCGAGACGATATCAAGGCTCTCGATAATCCTGACTGGATTGTACTTAGAGGAGATTATAGGCATGCTATCGAAAAAAACTTACCCTCAGAGATAGCCCAAAACTTGCGAGAGATCCTCAGAAAACATCCCTATTCTAAAATCGAGTTGGATGCACCAGCCATACGCGTCAACAATACATATGACATCCAATTACACCTTTTCCGTTCACCCACTTCTGCCGATAAAATCGTTATATATAAACGGACTGATTATTAATAAAATAAAAAACCTACTAAATCCTCATAATGAAACTTATTATCCAAATTCCCTGTTTAAATGAAGAGCTAACTCTTCCAGAAACTCTAAAAGACCTTCCGAGATCGATAGATGGAATTAGTGAGATTGAAGTTCTGGTTATAGATGATGGTAGTTCTGACAGAACTGTGGACGTCGCAAAAGAACATGGTGTGCAGCATATTCTCAGTTTAACTAATAACAAGGGACTAGCAAAAGCATTCATATACGGCATAAATCATGCTCTTCATTTAGGAGCAGATATTGTCGTGAATACGGATGCTGACAACCAGTATTTTGGTGGAGATATTTCAAAACTCATACAGCCTATATTAAAAAAAAGAGCCGACATTGTTATCGGGGATCGGCAGGTTGAAACCATAAGTCATTTTTCACCTCTTAAAATTTTTTTACAGAAACTTGGTAGTTGGACTGTTCGACAACTTTCTGGGACAACTATTCCCGATGCAACTAGCGGTTTTCGAGCATACAGCAAAGAAGCCGCCCTTCAAATGAATGTAATCTCCGACTTTACTTATACTGTCGAAACCATAATCAGTGCAGGGAATAAAAACTTAGCCATCGAGCACACACCTGTTAGAACTAATAAAAAAACTAGAGAATCACGTTTATTTCCCAGCATTCAAGTTTATTTGCGCCGTACTCTAGTCACAATGCTCAAAGTTTATTCTATGTATCGGCCACTAAAACTTTTTACCATTGCAGGAGGGACCACTTTTTTAGTGGGTTTCGTGATTGGTTGTAGATATCTATTTTTCTTTTTCCAAGGACAGACGGAAGGACATATTCAGTCATTAATCTTATCAGCTATTTTGCTCACTGTGGGATTTCAGATGATAATGATGGGGATTTCCGCTGAGCTCATCTCCGTAAACCGCCAACTTCTCGAAGACATACAACTTCGAATCAAAAAAGGGAAGTTTAATCCTGAAGATTAATTCCAAAAATGACAACACTCTCAGACTTACAATAAGCAAAAGATATATTCTTTTGATAGTTCACCAACTTCCAAAAAAAATATTTTTTCTTCTATCAAAAATAAATTATGATTCATATAATTATAGGCACACGCGCCCAAATAATAAAAATGGCTCCGATAATGAAGGAGCTTGAAAACAGAAAGATTGATTACAATTATATTTTTTTAGCCCAACACAAAGAGACCATGTATGAAATCATGGCTCAATTTGGAATTAAAAAACCAGATATCGTCATCGCCGATATGGACAAGGATATTACCAATGTAAAAGAAATGATCTTTTGGTCTTTTCGCGTAATCATATATTCTTTTTTAAAAAGTAAAAAAATTTTTAGAAATGACCAACAAGGAATTGTATTGATACATGGTGATGCGCCTCCTTTATTTCTGGGGGCTTTGATGGCGAAGCGTCAAGGACTAAAGGTAGCTCAAATAGAGGCAGGATTGCGATCTCACAATTATTTAAAACCCTTTCCCGAAGAGTTGACTAGAGTTCTTTCAGCAAAATTTGGTTTAATCGATATCTTTTTTTGCCAAGATGAGAAAGCCGTTAAAAACATCTCGCACTTAAAAAAAACTGCTTATTGCACACGCTATAATACTATGCTGGATTCACTACGTTTAGCCCAAAAATCACTTCCAGCAACAAAACAGATAAAAAATAATAAAAAATTCGCGCTTGTAAGCCTCCATCGATTTGAAACTATTGTAAAAAGAGAAAAACTCGAGATGGTCGTTACTCAAATTAAAAAAATTGCCGAAAAAATAAAAATTTTTTTTATTCTCCATCCTCCAACACGAGTATCTTTAAAAAAAAATGGCTTATATGATAGTCTAGATAAAAACCCTAGTTGCACACTTTTACCCCGCCAAGGTTTTTTTGAATTCAACAATTTATTGGGCAAAGCTGAGTTCTTAATTACAGATGGTGGAAGCAATCAGGAGGAATGTTTTTACTTGGGAACTCCCTGCCTTTTATTTAGGAGTGAAACAGAAAGGTCTGAAGGAATCGGAGAGAATGTTGTCATTTCAAACTTTGATCCAATTATCATAGACAGTTTTTTACTCAATTATAATTCTTACCGAAAGCAACCTATTCCTTCTATTTTTTCCCCTAGTCGTTTTATTATTGATCAACTCGTATAATGTTTAACCACCCCTCCACTAACCATTTAATTAAACAAATAGCTACCTTCGGACTATTTTCTGGGTTTGTTTTTCTGTTGTTTAAATATCATGAGGATTTCTATATTCTGCGAGACTTTTCCATTTTACAGTTTATTTCATTCTCGTCGTTAGTAATACTTGGGATTATTCTAAGTGGTTCAAAGTTAAGTCTTATAGTAAAAAGTTTTAATATTAATATGAAAATTAGTGAGTGGTTCGCCCTATCTTCAATGACTACATTTTTAAATAGTATATTTTTTAAATCAGGTTCTCTAGCTACATCCACATATTTGAAAAAAAAATATAACTTCCCATATTCCTCCTTTGTCGGGTCCTTTGTTGGAGATCAACTCATTATTTTACTTATAGTTTTTTTTATAGGAAGCATTACCACCGCATCCTTAGTATATTCTGGGAACGGCAAACTCTTCTTTATATTCATCATATTTGTGATTATCACAGTTTTTCTATTTGTCTTTTTAGGGGGAAAGGTTACTTTACCAAAAAAAGAAAGTGCCATTTGGGAAAAACTAAGAACAGCAACAAATTCTTTTAACAACTTACTTCAAAATAAAAACCTCTTCTATAACTTATGCGCGCACAACGTACTCCTAACCATCGCTGCGGGATTACGTTTATTTACCTCATGTTCTATCCTGCATCAAGAGATCCCATTAACTCATTGCTTTGTATTTGTCGCCGCCATACACATAGTCCGAATTATCCCGATAGCACACAGTGATATAGGCATACGTGAAGTCACTGTAGGATTTCTTTCCGAAGCTATTGGAAGTGGGGTCAAGACAGGAGTTCTTATAACTTCAATAGACCGAATTTTTGAGTTTTTGTTGACTGGTCTATCCGTAGGCATTTTTCGTAAATCCCTAGTCACTCCAAAAAGTTAAAAGGGATTTTATCAATTCTGCAAAAAACAAACCCAGTCTTACCTAAAACTGTCGATTCCGATTCATCACACAACTTCTTTTCTTCAACTCGCTCAACAACCATGTATTGAGGGGATTCATTTTTATTTAAATTTTTCCACAAATAAGAATTATTTGCAAAAACTAACTTATGCGAAAATAAAACCTGTGTCATAGCAGAACGAAACAAGCCTTCTTTATTCTCAGGCGGTAATAGCAAAACTTGTCCGTTTATAACATGATTTTTAATTTGGTGAGCTACCTGATATGTTAATGCAAATTGATTAGGCAAATCAAATGGACCCGGGTTTTCTGACCTTTCTTCATACGATGTTCCTAAATTGTCATTAATATACTTAATTCTAGGACCAGCAAAGATAGTTCCGATAATAATTAAGTTTATACCTACTATTAATAGTAAAAATCGTCTTACACGGCCATAGGCTACCCCTTGTTTTATAGATTGGAAACAAAATATCAAAAACACGAATGCAGGATAAATAGCCATAGACGCTCGTGCATCCGATAAGTTAATTGAATTCCCGGGATAAACAAATGTATTCTCAACATAATGTAAAAGTGTAGGCCACTTCAGTCCAGAGTAAGCATATATGAAAAACTGTGTCAAAATAAATAATATCAATAAGACCCCTAGGTTTTTTTCTGCCGGAGATAGTTGGCTTAATTTTTTAGAGAATAGAAAAACAAGCAAAAAGACCGTCCCTGCAAAAAAAATATGGACCGAAAATAAGCGAAAGAATCGGACCACCAAGGTAATCCATGGAGAAAAGGTTGGCGAAGGAAAAATAATTATTCCAGCCAAACAAACTAAAATTATAAAAATGCTTAGTTGAATTGCAATGCGTGGAGTGAAGTGAATTATTCGAAATAACACTAATCCAAGACCTATCCATAAACAAGAGCAACCAATTATTAATTTTTTAAATGTATCATCAAGCGGAGCATTAAAATTTAAAAGAACAACAAACCATAAAGAGGGTAAAGCAAGTGCACAGACCGAAAAACGAACCACTATAGGATTTCTCTCACTGATAAATTTTTTCTGACTATCGAGTGCGCAAATAATTAAAAATAAAGGGGCTACAGAAAAAAGAACAAATTCTGGGCGTGCCCAACTCGCTATTCCAAAAAATAGTCCACTCAATACAGCGAGCGACCTTTTATTTTTTGCTTCAATGCATTTAGACGGTTCTAATATATTTTTAATCAACAAAAACCAGTAAAGAACTCCTACTGTATAAAATACTCCGGCGGTCCAATCCAAAAAAGGCAAAAAACTATGCCACCAAAGATAAGGCGTTGTACCTAAAATAAGAGTTGCTAAACCAGCAGCCATGGAACTTTTAAAGTGTTCAAAACTCCTATGATAAAATATAAACAGGAGACAAAAATATAATATGGGGAAAAGTATCGAAACTCTTTCAAAGCCTGATAAGATCAACCATCCATAAAGCAATCCTATCAATGGTGGGTATTGCCTAAATTGAGGAATAATTTGCTCTGATTCAAAATCAACCTTCGGCAAACTATATACCATTCCCTTTACATGATGCCAGATGCCATCAGCACCTGTGATTGGGAAAAACCAAGAATTCAATACGCCAAAAATAAAAAGAATAAACAATAACCAAAACCCAGAGCACCCTACAAGCCCTTTACTTTCAGACTCTCTAAACCATGAACCCTCAAAAGTTGAGGGGCGGATTTTTATCAAAATATAAAATAATATATAAATAATGATTGATAGGACTATCGGAAACTCGATAAAGCGTGAAAAACCTAATGCTATAAAAATAAACAACAAAAAACTTTTGACACCTAAGCCAATGAGCACGACAAGGGCATTCTTCTCCCCAACAGAAAAATTAAGACCCAAACTAGTAACAAACCATATTGAAACTTGGAAAATTAAATACAGTTCAATCCAAAACATAGATTTTTTTAAAACACTATGAAAAATAACAACGGTTTAAAACAGTCCAATATTATTTTTAGACTTCATATTTCTCGGAAGGCTTTTTCTGCTTCTTGAACTAGTTGTTCTGTACGAAAGGCGTGCCGACCAGAAAAATGGAATACTCTCAGTTGCTTGACCTTCGCTTCGCGGGCTAGCATTCCAGCCTGTCTAGCAGTCAAATGAAACCTTTCCTGACCTCGGGCTTCTTCTTCTGCAAGAAATGGTGATTCACAAAAAAAGATATCAGAGTCCCTAACTAGATCTATAATGCGAACCTTGTTCGTTTCATTATAAACCGTATCAACAACATAGGATATTTTTTGACCTGGAGAAACCAATACCAATTCTTTCTTCAAATGACCTAATGTTTTTTCCTCACTCTTATTTTCACCCACAGGGATTTTGAATTTATAATCATCGGGTTTTCCTTCAGCAATACATTTTTTGAGGTTAGTAAGCCATGGACCAATTGGGTAACGCATTTCTTTAAGCCGATCCTTACGAATATTTAAATGACTTTTCTCTTTTACCGCGAACCCTAGACATGGAACGCGGTGCTCTAAAATCGCTGTATGAACAGTAAACCGTTCCTCATCAACTAAAATACCATTCAAAAAAGGCTCTTCACTTTCATTGCTTTTTTTAAATCGATCTATAGCGTTAAATCTTGCCTTAATAAGCCGATCTGAGTGAACCTCTGTAACCTCCATGCTAATCGATTCTTTATAACGATCGACCAAATTCCATGTGAACCCAGCAAGTTTTCCTTCAACATTTGCAATGAAGTTTTCAGGGCCAAAAAAATGAACAGTCTTTCCGTGACCAAATACCATTCTAAGTAAATGGTCAAATCCGATAAAGTGGTCTATGTGCGTATGACTAACAAAAACATGTGATATCTTTAAAAGATTACTATTTGAAATAGCAGAGAGATCACCAAGGTCAAATTGCAAGCATCTACGCTCGCAAAGAAACTCTATCATCATTCCAGGGTCACCAAGTGGATTATTAATGAGTTTGGGTGAAAAGTTTGAGTTCATCATTAATGACTATAATCAAGGTTTCGTTAACACCAAGGTAAACTAGTTCATCTAGTTATTTGTTAATAGTTTTAAATTATATGTTCTTAATCTACACTTATCTTGAAAAAAAATCAGGAGGAAAAGTAAGTACGTGGTAAGAAGGAAGATTCACAGTAAAAGCATACGAGCTCATATATTAAATTATAAATTTTCAGCAATTATCAAAAGTCTTGCTTGAAAGTATTTTCCGACCCAAGGAATATAGGAAAATATATGCATAAATTTCAAAATATTATAGTGAGGCAAAAAAACTATCTTTTTAATTTTAAACTCTGATCTTTCTAAAAGAATTATATTTTCGTCAACGTTCCTGACCGCAATATGCTCTGGAAACTGTTTAAAAATAAAGTTGAAATTTTTCATGATCTCTAGAAAAAATTTACTATTGGGAGTGTGAATGTATAGCTCTCCTCCCTTTTTCAAAGAAGATTTTATAGACAATAATATTTGAACCCATTCCTTATCGCAAACGTGTTCACTTAAATCAAATGCAAAGCCTACATCAAATCTCCCAATGTTCTCGTTGCAAAACGACTGAATTGACCCACAATAAAAATAGGAATTCTCTGATGCTAGCTTACTTTTTCTAGACTCCGCATTATTTATAGCCGAAGACGAGGAATCAACTCCAGAATAGCTTTCAACCTTTTTGTCTAAAAGATCCAGCATTGGGGCATTACCACAGGCGAAGTCTGCCACCCTATAACTTTTTTTAATTTCAATAAATTGCATTAAACGCAAAAGACGGCCTGAAGACTCCGCCTTTAAAAGTTTTTCCATGTATTCATGGCCATGCAAATGTAGTTGCGCATCTTCCATTAGATATTGTGCCAGTACTTAGTTATTACTATTAATTAAATAAAGTTCAATCCAAAACATGAGATCTCGCTAGCGGAATAACTAGAGGCAAAGACTGAAGAATGTAAAAATCAACCTGCTTCGTAAATAAAAAAATCAGCAGGAGAGGCTTCAGCCATACCTTCTTCTGCGGGGTATTTATTTTTTATTTTTTTAATTAACTTCCAATTTGGAAAATGTATTGCAATATCCTTTGTAAAATTTCTGTGCCGAACATGCCGTTCATAGAACCTACCAAGTTTATTTTTATCTGTTGCGTAAATTATCACGTATTTGAGACTAGCTCCAAAAAGATGTTTCAAATAAGTACTATAAACTTGATCTTCAACTAGGTGATAAATCACATCTAAAGATAAACCAACTTCGGCCTTAAATTGATCGGTCTTTTGCTCAAAAGTATAAGGATCGTAGAGAAAGAATTTTTTACTCTGGTCATCAATAAATTTTTCCTTGCATATCGTCACGGCTTTCTGGGAAACATCCAAGCCTACATAGCAAGGGTAGTTTGCGAGCGACAACTGACTGCCGTCACCACAACCAAATTCAACAAGAGATTTTACTTCGAACTCTTCAACGAATTGATTTACGGTTTCTGCTTTGAATTCAGCCAACACACCATAAGAACCCTGCCCAGAATTACCGCCCGAGATATATCTTTTTTCCCACCACGTAACAGAATCCGAAAAAAAAAACTGCCTAAATTTAACAATAATTTTATTAATCAGAGAAAAGTTATCTACTGGAGACATGAGTCTAAGCACCGTATTCGATCAATGAAAGTAATTAAGGGTGTATATTACTTTAAGACCAGTGGAAGATGAAGTGTGGCCTTTTCTGACTTTATTTCCCTTGGAAGGCTTTCTCTGCCTCCTGTATCAGTTGTTCCGTTCGAAAAGTATGTCGTCCCGAAAATGAAATACATTTAACTTCTTAACATTTGCTTCACGAGCTATGAGACCGGCTTGTCTTGCGGTTAAATGATACCGCTCTTGTCCTCGTGCCTCTTCTTCAGCAAGGAATGGGGATTCGCAAAAAAAGATATCGGAGTCTTTCACTAAATCTACAATATCTCTCTTATTCGATTCATTATATACCGTATCGACAATATAAGAAATTCATTTCTTCAAGACGTTCTTTATTGATATTTAGATGATATTTTTCTTTCAATGCAAAACCTAGACATGGAACACGATGTTCAAGAATTGCAGTACGAACAGTAAAACCATCTTCATCAACCAATATACCTCCTGTATAAGTCTCCTCCTTTTGTTCTGTTTTTTAAAAACGTTCCGCAGCTATAAATTTTGCCTTGACCAGGCGGTCCGAATGAACCTCAATGACTTCAATAGTTATTGATTCATCGTAACGATCGATCAAATTCCATGTAAACCCAGCAAGTTTTCCTGCAACATTTTCTATAAAATTCTCGGGGCCATATAAATAAATAGTTTTTCCTTTCCCAAAAATAACTCTGAGCAAACGATCATAACCAATGAAGTGATCTATATGCGTATGACTAATAAAGATATGTGATATCTTCAATAAATCACTAGTTGAAATTAAAGAGAGGTCACCTAAATCAAATTGCAAAGCTCTATGCTCACAAAGAAACTCCACCATCATTCCTGGGTCGCCAAGGGGATCATTTATCAACTTTGGTAAAAAATTCGACTGCATATTAGTTGCTAGCCTTTAGTAAATAGGCTTCTATGAAAGAATCTATTTCACCATCGAGAACTGCATCGACGTTTCCCATTTCAAGGTTAGTGCGAAGGTCTTTAACCAACCTGTAAGGCTGAAGAACATAAGAACGAATTTGGCTTCCCCATTCGATTTTCTTTTTTGCTACTTCTTGCTCTTTTTTTTCTGCATTCAGTTTTTCTTGTTCCGCTTCAAAAATTCTCGCCTTAAGAACTCTCATTGCGGAGGATCTGTTTTTATGTTGCGATCTTTCATTTTGACACTGCACCACAATACCTGAAGGAACATGAGTGATTCTCACAGCAGAATCAGTCGTATTTACGCCTTGTCCCCCGGGGCCCGATGCACGATATACATCGACCTTCAAATCTTCATCTTTTATATCAACTTCCACATCTTCATCCACTTCCGGAAAAACAAAAATCGAAGCAAAAGAAGTATGTCGTCTTTTATTAGCATCATAAGGCGAGATGCGCACCAGTCGATGAACACCAATTTCCGCCTTAAGATAACCGTAAGCGTAGTCTCCCGAGAATATCATGGTAGCACTTTTGATTCCTGCTTCTTCCCCGTACTGAATATCCAAAATTTCTGCCTTGTATCCTTTACGCTCACCCCAGCGCGCATACATTCTTAAGAGCATTTGTGCCCAATCTTGAGATTCTGTACCCCCAGCACCTGAATTAATGGAGATAATAGCATTGTTAAAATCGCTCTCTCCCGAGAGAATAGCTTTTACTTCCTCATTAGCTAACTTAATTTCAACATCGTTAATTGAGCTTTCCATTTCAACTAGCAGTGATTCATCTCCCTCCTCTTCAACCAACTCTAAAAGGGCACAATTATTTTGACCATCTTGATGGAGGTTCTCCCACGATTCTACAATTCGTTGACAAATAGATCGTTTTTGAAGAACCTTTTGAGCAGATTCATTATTTTCCCAAAAATCTGCCTTTGTTGTTTCCTTATCTAAGCTTTCAATTTCTTTTAATTTTTCATCGATGTCAAAGATACCCCCTGAGTCGGTCTATCCGTCTATTCTGATCTTGATATTTTTTTTTTAAATCATCCAGAGTCATTTAATTCTCCTTAAATATTTTTTTAAAAAATTTTTTCCGGAAAGTTTGATAAACAGAAGACACCACATCATAAACCACCAAAGTCACGAAAATCCTCCACAATCTAATTTAATCCGTTAAAATAGCCGATAGCGCATTAAAGAATCTATTAGAATGCCTTATGATCAAAGATCATTTTCTACAGGAAAAAGAATTTTTGTAGAAAAAAAACGCCTTAAGAAAGTGCACTGAAAATATTTCATATATAGTGTGCAAAAAAAATCGCCACCTAACTATCCAAGCGCCAAAAGATAATTCATGGAATATCATACATTTTTATTTCCTCTTGCGGTACTGATAACAGCTCTTTTGTTCCGGTTGCCGTTCACTAATTTTCCTCTGGATGATGATTTTTCAATCTATACATATCGAGCCCATTTTGCCAAGCTTGGCTTCAAATGGAAAAAAGATATTCAGCTAATTGGGAATCCCTTCTGGAAAATGCTTATTCTGGATTTTTTATACGGGAATTCCGAAGGAGGAGTTCGGCGTTTACGCAGACTTCAAACTATATTCCATATGCTATCTGCTGTGACCGTATATTACGTCACATGGTCGTTTACACAAAACTCAGCAGCAGCACTTATAGCAGGATTACTCTATGCATTTTATGGAACCAGTCCTGACCTTATAGCGGGTTCTTTTAACTTCGAACAATTTTACATACCCTTCATTTTTGCTGCATTGGGATTTATAGAATCTGGAACGGAAAATATTTTTTTAGCTGGGGTTTTCTTCGGACTAGCATCTATAGCAAAAGTTACCACTCTCATTTATGTTTCCGCAATGGTATTACCTGTAGCTATTACATATGGGACAACGGTTACTATAACTATGGTATTGGGAGCAGCAATTCCAACATTAGTTTCACTCCTTATCGATTGGAAGTTTGGGTTTATGGATCCCATCTCTAGAAAACAAAATAGCACTCGATTAGCTACCACATTACGTCTTGTAAAAACAAAAACAATGTACTTCAGTATCGTGCGGGAAGTTTGGCTAGTCACTAAACAAACGCTTCCAGTTTGGGTTTTTGGACTCCCCGCTATGATCCTCACTATTGTCTCTAACAATCATCCATTTTTGCTTACCTTTATCGCTGTAACAATAGTTATGATGATTGCTCAGCGAACCTTTTCCCGCTACCACTATCTACCGTGGGTTGCCCTACTATCTGTTACATCTGGTCTGGGATTAGATTGGGCTTTAAGTACAGACCTTATTGCTTGGGTTTTTGGATCATTATTTTTTTTCTCGCTTGCTTGGAACCTAGAATCTCTTGCACCTTATTATCTTCTTCCACTTAGACATAACACTCTTGCCCGCTATGAAAAGTTTGATCAATATCTTTACTTACCTCACCTCGGTAAACAGTTGAAACGACTGGCGCGCTTAAAGAATGAGTCTGGGCAAAGAATCTATGTTTGGGGAACATTTTCTCAAATCTATCAACTCGCAGGACTGCCGGCTTCCGATAATTATTTGCATTACTCTGTAGGCCCCTGGAATAACCAAGCTCTCGAGGGATTTTTTAATTCAATGGTCGGGGGACTTTTGAAACACAGACCAGCTTATTTAATTAAATCATTTGATGATCTTGACATGAATATTCTTGAGCAGATCACGGGACTCCGTTATCGTTTAATTAAGGTGGTTTTAGCTCGTTTCCCGGTTTATAAGCTTGACGCTATAACCTCTACCTCTGTCGACCCAATGTCTCTATCTTTTTTAGAAAAAATGAACTTAATGAAAATTTTAACTGGTGGACGACGGCATGCCCCTGGCATTAATCGTGAAGACTTTTTACAGGGCAGAATAAATACAGCAACTGCACAATGCAAAAAACTTTTAAAGCTCAATCCGAAAGACATGGACGGTTGGGATTACATGGGAGAAATTTATGCGTCACTTAATATGGCTAACGAAGCTGCTTCATGCTATCAAAAAGTTTTAAAAATTGCTCCTTACCGCTCTAAAAATCGACTTTCACTAGCAGCACAGCTTATCAAATTAAACCAGCTTGATGAAGCAAAGGCATTGATCAAAGAAGAAATTAAGAAATTTGAGTATAATTCAGAAACTTTTTGCCTGCTGGCAAAAGTTAATGTCGAACAAAATAACTATCGAGAAGCTGCAAATGCTTTAGCCCTTGTAAAAACTCAATCCCCGGAAACAATTAATTGCTGGGAGTGGACTATTGACGCACTAGGAAAATTACAAGACACTTCCAGATTAAAAAGCCTCTACAAGAATACTGGTGCAATAAAATTAATAAGTGATCGGGAATGGGTACGTACTCGTCTAGTGACAGAACTAGCAAATCTTGAAAATCAACAACGACCAAAGCATGAAACAATAAAAGAGTTTTTGAAAAACGAACCAGAAAATAGACTTCTGCATTATGCCCTAGCATCAGAGTTAGAGCGGGCAGGACATCTAGGTTCTGCTATCAAAAAATTTGAACAAGTCGCCTCTAACATAAAGAACTACCCTCACGTTAAAGCAAATGCCTGGTTTCGTCTTGCCCGTTTAACTTCCGATCCTCGAAGAGAAAAATACTTAAAAAATTGCCTGGAATTAGATTCAGACCATAGTGGAGCTAAAAAACTACTTTTAGAAACCAAAAGTACCAAAACATCAGGTAACGAGTTGATTTAGATTTTTACGTTATGCGCCGATATGCTTATAATGTGCTTATATTTTTTAATCAACAATTGAAAGGTTCTTGCCTTGAAAATAAGCGTTATTGTCCCAAACTGGGATGGAATAAAATTTATCGGTATGTGCCTTGATTCTTTGGCTCAATCTGATTTCGATAGTTACGAGGTAATCGTAGTCGATAATGGTTCAGTAGACGGATCACGTGAAATGATCGAGGAAAAATATCCACAAGTCCGCCTAATTAAAAATAACGAAAATATGGGCTTTGCAGTTGCATGCAACCAAGGCATCAAGGCTGCAAAAGGGAAATACATCAGCCTCCTTAACAATGATATTGAGGTAGAATCAAATTGGCTTTCAAAGCTTTACGAAGGTATGGAACGTCATCCAGAATGTGGCATGGGTACGACAAAAATGATGTTTCTCGATCAGCGTGATGTGTTCTACAATACTGGAGACTTATTTCACGCATGGTCAGCAGGTGGTGGGCGAGGGCAAGGAGAAAAAGACGTCGGTCAATATAACCAAGAGGATTACGTCTTTGGTGCCTGCGCTGGCGCTGGGATCTACAGACGTGATTTCTTTGAACAAGTGGGCGTTTTTGACGAAGACTTCTTTATTTTTGCTGAAGATGTAGACATAAATATGCGCGGGCAGTTAAAAGGGTTCAAATGTATTTATCTTCCCAAAGCCAAGGTTTACCATATAGGAACTGCTACCGTAGGACTATATAGTGACCGTTATATTTACCTTTGCAAACGCAATGACATATTTGTACTTATCCGTAATTATTCTTTAAACATGTATTTTCGTCACCTATGGTCAATTTTGAAGCATCAGCTCAATGACATAAAATATTTCACGTATCGTGGACAAGGCATTATTTTATTCAAGAGCAAACTTGATGCATTCAAAATGCTTCTCCCTATGCTTTTTCGTCGCTTTCGAATACAAAGTTCGCGTACCGTGCCTGACAGTGAAATTGAAAATCTAATCATCAAATCTTAATATTTCGAAAAAAATAGCCGTACTTTTAGCACTCTATTGTTATCGATTTCAGTTTGTGATTAAATGCATTGAGTTGATAGTGAACTGAATCAATACATTAAATTCTTTCCAAATTCATACCTTCCGTATCCTATAAAAAAACCATAATCAAACTCATGTTATCTACCTCTTTTGATAGTTCATTTCGCTTAAGCAATGAAACTTCTGAACAACTCTCACCTCCTTCTGGGTTTGCTTTCACCCCTCAGGGACAATTAGTTCTTGCAGATGATTTCAATCACCGGATTCAAATTTATGAAAATGATCAATTGGTGAAAAGCTTTGGCGAAAAAGGTAAAGAAAAGGGGCAGTTTTATTATCCCAAGGGCATAGAGGTAGATAAGCATGGAAATATTTACGTAGCAGACAGTTGGAATCATCGGATCCAAAAATTTGATCAAAATGGGAATCATCAACAAACTTTTGGGTCATACGGAGAAGGAAAAGGCGAACTGAATGAACCCTACGATATTATGGTTAAAGATTGTGGGGTGATCTTGGTGGTAGAGCGTTATAATCATCGCATTCAATGGTTTTCCCCGCAAGGAGTGTCCCTTGGATGGATTGGCCAGCGAGGTACGGTTCTTGAGGAACATCTTGCCAGTTTTTACGAAACTTCCGCTAACCTTTTTTCATCCCCAGCATTTGAGTTCCCAACATCTATAGGGAGAGATAGCCAGGAAAATTATTTCATTACTGACAGTGGTAATCATCGCATCATCAAATTCGATAAAAATTGGCAGAGGACACTTGTATTTGGAGAACGAGGAGAAGAAGTTGGCCAATTTCAATACCCTCTATGCATCTCCATTGGAGAAAATGATCTTCTGTATGTTAGTGATTTGAATAATAATCGCGTTCAAATATTCTCTCCGTTTGGCCAGTTCTTGGACTCTTTAGAACAAGCTGATAACTCTAAGTATCTCAAGGCTCCCTGCCTAACAGCTATAGATCCTAACGGAAAACTGCATGTAGGCCTGACCTTTAATCCAAGTATATTTCGTTTTTCAATACCTTCTGCGACTTTAAAATCACTTATCAATGACAGAATTCAATCTGACCCTAAAAACCCAGAATGGCCTACGCTCCAAGGTCAACTCAAAGAGCAATCACTAGAACCCTTAAGAGCAGAGGAAAGTTATGCGAAAGCTATCCAACTTATGCAATCTGAAGAGAATCAGGAATATCTGGTAGAAAAATTTAACGCGAACCTTCTTTTAAATATCAGTCGTATAGCCCTGAAAGAAGATAACCCATTAAAAGACGAAACAGCTTTCTTGATTGGACTGGATGCCTTTTCAAAACAAATAGCCTATTCGCGAAAAAAAGTTTTGGAAACTTACGAGACCTGGGAAAAAGTGGCTAGAAACTTTAGTTCTGAAGAATTCAAAACACAACTGAATATTCTCGAGGACCAAGAAGACCCTCTTGTGTTTAATCAAAAATTATTCGATGCAGAAAAACAAGGTAAAATCCTGTTTCGAAAAATACGCGACGTTTCATACAAGCACTGCCGATTATCAGATCAATTAGCTGAATACGTAAGCAATATAATTAGCGCGCACAAATCGTCAAAAATAGTTCAGGCAGGGTTCGATGATTTGATTGGAAGATTGAATGGGTTAGGAAATGTATTCTCTACTTACCTTGCAATCAAAGAAAAAAATGAAATGGCATTAGTCGAGGCTTTCGGTAAATTGCAAGAAGACCAGTCAAAGTGGGGTGTTTTCCTATCTAATTTTCATGCTAACGATCGTATAGTTTCTTTATTCACTCCACTAATTTTTGAGGTTCGTACTATACTGGTTGCTTTTAAGTGTTGCGCGCAAAATTCAACTAATAACTTCCAGACCGGCGAGGCTTTGACCCAAATAATCGGGAAACCTCCTGGTAATCAGGTCATACCAAAGATTTTGCTTGGTATTCATGAAACTCGGCCTGCTCATGCCATCATAGATACCTTGTGGCGAGACCTTATCGATTTATTAACTGCTCACTGGGGAGGAGAGGAACCTTCGATAAAAAAAACCCGTCTAGATGATTTCTTACCTGTACCTTTCGACGTCGAAGATTTAAATATTGAAGAAATTATTAACTCCTATGACACCGAAAACACTCGTTTTGAAGTCAAATCTAATCAACTTGTTATAGGGAACAGCGCTTATTTCACAGACTCCTTACCTAATGATATTGTTCAAAGAATTTCTAGAGTTTTAGAATCGCAAACTAATTATGAAGCGAAAAACCAAGAACTACAGGAACAGCTAAAAGATTTTCACAATCAGTACGAGAACTTAAATCAGCAACTGAAAAACGTTGCCCCGCAAGATAAACGTACTCGTATACTAGTCAATAATAACCTTTATGTTGTTAATTTTCAGATCAGTCTTCTCCGGCGAATGATTTTAACTCTTGAAGTAAATGAAAATAATAATATCAATCGACTTATAAATGGCTCAGCCCTACTTGCTTCCAATAAAGAGCTAGCTCAAGAACCATCTGCTCAGTCTTTTTATAAAAACCTAGCGATCTACCATTCGAAAGAAGAAACTAAAGTCGATTACACTGCAAAAAAAATCAAAGATTTTAATTTCCGCTTCTCTAATTTAAAAAATCAGCAATCGAACCTGCTCCTGGAACAAAATATAAACAACTTAGATCAGTCTCTACAATTAGGTTCAGAAATAGACGCAATTCGAAATGAACTAGAAGATTTAAATTTTAATCTTATCCGCCACTCCAGAACATGCAATAGGCTGGCTCGTCTTTTCGATTTTCTTCGCCAAACTAACGTATACAAAAAGGAAAGGTCTATTTTTGAATTGGTACCTACCCTTAGCCATTCTCTTACCCCCATGGGCCCAGCCATGGGAACCCTTGCGCAACCTATGGGGCTAGCTTTTGATACCACCGGAAATTTATTTTATGCAGACCAAGAAAACCATTATGTGCGTCGCATATCGCAAACTGGTATATGTCTTGGCTTATTTGGAGGGTGGGGCAATGCTCCTGGAAAATTTCAGTATCCTGTTAGCTTGCAATTAGACCGGCAGGACAACGTATATATTATTGATATGAATAACCAGCGAGTTCAAAAATTCTCGCCAGACGGAGAATTTCTTTTAACATTTGGTGACTGTGGGAAAGAAGGGCAACGTTTAGGGATAGTCTTCTCATCCTCTATGGATAATGAAGATAATCTTTGGATAGCCGATACCTCTCACAACCGTATTCAAGTTTATGATCCAAACGGTAATCTTACAAATTCATTAACCCCTAAAGGTTTGAAGAATCCTATAGGCATCTGTTGCCTTAAAAATGGTGAATACCTTGTTGCCGACCAATCAGAGAATCTCATTAAACGCTACGATTCTCAGGGAAATTTATTAGCGAACCTTATTCGCAAAGATACAGGGTTTGAAGATCTATATATTATTACATTTAGTCACACCTATGGAATTTTCGCCTCTGACCACTGGAGTAGCCGTATTCTTCACCTAGACTCTTCCTTAAATATTCAAGGAATTTATGGGAATTCTGGAAGACGAATCGGTCAGTTTAACCGAGTAGGATGGATGGCTACACGCAATGACCTTCTTGCCGTCGCAGATATGTGCAATAACCGTATTCAGTTTTTTGATATCAAGAAAACTCTTTCCTCATAACTACCTCCTAGATCATTCAAAGTTTTTGATCGGGTAAGGAATGAACCTTGTATGATCTAGGTTGTTTTTTTCTATCGTTCGGTTAAACTCATTTTTTGTAAAATTATCTTCGAACACGGTTCCATTATCTTTTTCTAGCTTTTCTGGTCGGTAGGTTTTAGCAACATCCACTAACGAAAATGGCAATAATAAAGGAAATTGTTTTGCTGCCTGAATAAAGTGACTCATACCCCAATTCTCTACTCTATTTGTTGCAAAAAGGACTGTAGATTTACGATCATTGTCTTCAAAACAATAAATCCTGTTAAATTCGCGAGAGAATGTTTTCCAGTCGTTGGGCTTCATCAAATTACTTTTTCCGTATAGATTAGAACCAACCACTCCCCCAGAAGAAAGAACTCGATTCACATCTTCATAAAATTGAATAGTTTTTAGGTGAAATGGGATCGATCCGCTTTTAAAGGCATCAAGATAAATTAAATCATAAGTTTTTCTACCTGACATCTTTCGAATAAATCGACGCCCATCATCTTGATACACTTTATAGTTTGATGTCTCGTTTAAATAAAAAAACTTTCTAGAGATATCTATAACCTTCTGGTCTATTTCAACAACATCTATGATGACCTGTGGGTACAAAAAAGATAAAAAATTGCTGACAGCGCAACCACCAAGACCAATCATAAGAATTTTTTTTGGTGCGGGCTGTAACAAAAGCGCAGAAATTAGCAATTTTGTATTAATCAGGATCAGATTATCTAGTTTGTTGATATCGATACGGCTTTGCAGAAAAAAATCGTTTTTTTTTCGAAACCACATTTCACGCTTGGAACCTTTCTGCATAACATAAATATCGTTGTAATCGCTTTTTTCTCGAGTAAGTATCTTTACCTTTAAGTTCTTTTTCTTTTGACCAAAAATACTCATAATCTCTTATAAAATAACCAATAATTACCGAGAAGTAAGGAAGGGATGCTAGCTTATACCTAATTTCTCAAAGTTTGAGACTGTTTGGCAAATATTTTTAGAGTCTTCTATTTTGACTCACCAAAATCTATGATAATATTCCAAGTATAAGCGAATAATGAGGCTTTATATTAATGCCTTTCAACCAAAAAACAATTTAAATTAAAGAATGTTTCCCTTAAAAATTCTCTCATAACAGGAGTTTTCTGCAATGTCCACAAAGGGCTTAAAACACAAGGTTGGGTTGGAACACCACGGAATTAAGAACGCGAAAGAAATTTTTTGGAATCTAACAACACCAGCTTTGTACGAACATATCAGCCGTAATGGAGAAGGCCAGCTTTCTCACTTGGGCCCAGTGGTAGTAGCTACAGGCCAACACACCGGCCGTGCCCCTAACGACAAGTTTATTGTTAAAGAACCGAGCAGCCAAGAAGATATTTGGTGGGGCAAAGTAAACAAACCCTTCGGTGTTGAACAATTTGATGCTTTATACGGTCGCATACTCGCTTATCTGCAAAATAAAAGCCTTTACGTTCAGGATTGTTGTGCTGGGGCAGACCGGGAAAAACAACTCCACATCCGCGTTATTACAGAAACGGCCTGGCATAATCTTTTTGCAAGAAACATGTTTATCCAAATCAAAGATCTCGACAATCTAGCTAATCATGTTCCAGAGTTCACAATACTTCATGTTCCCAGTTTTCAAGCTGTACCTTCGATTGATGGCACGAATTCGGAGGTATTTGTTGTGGTTGATTACTCTAAGCAATTAGTCCTAATAGGAGGAACATATTATGCCGGCGAAATAAAAAAATCAGTGTTTTCTGTTCTCAATTATCTATTACCTAAAAAACATTCAGTCCTCTCAATGCATTGTTCAGCAAACATTGGCTCTGATGGAGATTCTGCAGTATTTTTTGGTCTTTCTGGTACAGGAAAAACTACCCTTTCTGCCGACCCTAACCGTGATTTGATCGGAGACGACGAGCATGGATGGAGTGATAAGGGAGTTTTTAATTTTGAAGGTGGATGCTATGCGAAGGTCATTCGCCTTTCCCAGGAAGCAGAACCAGAAATCTACCAATGTACAAGACAATTTGGAACTATTCTCGAAAATGTAGTTATGGATCCAATTACCCGTAGGCTCAACCTTGATGATGCAAGTCTTACTGAAAACACACGAGCAAGCTATCCGATTACACATATTAAAAATGCAGTCCCCAATGGGATGGGTGATAACCCAAAACAGGTGATCATGCTTACATGCGATGCTTATGGCGTAATGCCTCCAGTGGCTAAAATGTCACCAGAACAAGCCATGTACCACTTCATCTCCGGTTATACAGCAAAGGTAGCAGGAACCGAAAAAGGGCTTAGCCGAGAACCCACTGCCGTATTCAGCACCTGCTTTGGTGCTCCATTTATGACCCTACACCCTTCGGTTTATGCCAATATGCTGGGCGAACGTATTGCCAAGCATAATGTCGACTGTTGGCTGGTTAATACAGGCTGGACTGCAGGACCATATGGGGTAGGACACCGAATGGAAATAGCACATACTCGGGCAATGATCAGTGCAATTCTTAAAGGAGAGCTTAAGAACGTCCCAACAGAAACAGATCCGGTATTTGGTTTACATATTCCAACATCTGTTAGCATCGAAGGCCATCAAGCGGTACCTCAGGAAATTCTTAACCCAAGAAATACCTGGAAAGATAAAAAGGAGTACGATAAAAAGGCTCGGGAGCTAGCCGCTCAATTCGTTGAGAATTTCAAAGAATATGAGAGTACCGTCACAAAAGAAATACTGGCGGCCAGCCCCAATCCAATAGCTCCCATTGAACAAAGCCGACCGAAAGTTCAAAAGCTAAGAGGCTGATCCAATAGTTCTCTCCGGGTCGCACCACCACGTACCGGTATAACCGTTTAAAGAGTTTTGGAGGGAAGCACTTTGGAAGACCGACCACGCATCGCCATTACAATGGGCGACCCCGCCGGCGTCGGACCGGAAGTAATTATTAAAATGTTTCAGAATAGGTCTGTTTACGACTTCTCATGCCCAATTGTTGTTGGAGACGCCGCATTTTTAAATAAAGCGGCGTTGAAACTTTCCTCTGATGTTTCTATTGCCTCTATATCATCTCCAAAGGAAGCATCCTTTGCTCCAGGTTCTATTGACGTATTAGACCTGAAAAATATTCAAAGTGTTATTAATATTGGGCAACCTAGTCCCGTGGGCGGGAAAACATCCGTAGAATATATCCGTGCTGCAGTAAATTTAGCAGTCGATCATAAAGTTGAGGCAATTGTTACAGCTCCAATCAATAAGGAGAGCGTTCATCTGGCCGGGTTTTTATGGCCGGGGCACACTGAAATGCTAGCCGACTTTACCGGCACGAAGGACGCGGCGCTCATGTTGACCGGTGATGCATTACGAGTGGTAATTGTCACAACACATATTCCACTCAATAAAGTAGGACAACTTATCACACGCAAACAAATAGTAACTACTATTAAGCTTACTAATCACTGGTTACTTAAGCATGTTAAGGCGTCTCCCAAAATTGCTGTTACTGGCCTTAACCCACACTGCGGTGACGGTGGAATTTTTGGTAAAGAAGAACTAACATCAATCATTCCAGCCATAGAAGATGTACGAAAGGAAGGGATCAACGCTTTAGGCCCGTTTTCGGCAGACGCTTTATTCGCAAATTTTAAAACAAACGAATACGATGCCGTAATCACAATGTATCATGATCAGGGAATGATTCCTGTTAAAATGGCCAACAAAGGAACTGCGGTTAATGTGACTATTGGACTACCAATAATTCGCACATCAGTTGATCACGGGACAGCTTTTGATATAGCCGGAAAGAACTGTGCCTCTTCCGAAAGTCTTGAGCTTGCGACACAATCAGCCGCTCAATTTACAAAACCTATACACTAGAGATGAAGAAACCCCGACTAGGACAAAACTATCTGATCGATGAGAATATCGCTCGCGAAATTATTCACCACGCAAATATTTCCAATAATCAGCATGTATTGGAAATTGGCCCTGGAAAAGGAATTCTTACTGATATCTTGCTGGAAAAAGCTAAGTCATTAACAGCCATTGAAATAGATTCTAAGCTTTGTCTAGCATTAACAGATCGCTTTAAAACAAAGAAAAACTTTCAACTTATTCAATCAGATGCATTAAAATATAACTACAGTGCATTACAAAACCAGTGTCAAGTAGTTTCAAATTTACCCTACTATGCCGCAACGCATATCCTTAAGAGGCTAATACATTATCGCAAACACTTTACTCACATTACAGTGATGCTTCAAAAAGAGGTTGTCGACCGGCTAGTCGCTATCCCGGGAACCAGAGAATATGGATCACTTTCTGTTTTTATTCAGTTTTACTGCGAAGTGGAACGAATTATAGAGGTGAGCAAAACCGCTTTTTCACCAAAACCAAAAATCAATTCTTCAGTTATAAAAATCACCCCATTTAACACTCCAAGGGTGCAAGTTGATAATCTAAAAACATTTTTTTCTGTGGTTAATTCTTCTTTTTTGCACAAGAGAAAAATGCTCAAAAACAATCTCACAGGATGGGAAAGTTTATTTCAAAAAAAAAATGGAGAAATAGAATTAGCTGGAATTAATTTGAGCCGTAGAGGAGAAACATTATCAATTGAAGACTTTGCTAGTCTTTCTAATTATATCTATTCATGTGATGACTGAAATTAAATTAGAAGAAGGACATGTTATTTTGGTTGGCGCCGGCCCCGGAGATATTGGGCTTCTAACCCTTAGAGGAAAAGATTGGTTAGTAAGGGCAAATGTGGTCATATATGACCACTTGGTCAACACAAACATGCTTCGTTTCGCCAGTTCAGCGGAATTAATATACGTTGGTAAAAAATCTGGGCATGCAACAGTTGCACAAAATGAAATCAATAAACTATTAGTTGACCGTGCCCGTGCAGGTAAAGTTGTTGTCCGTTTAAAAGGAGGAGATCCTTTTATTTTTGGCCGTGGAGGCGAAGAAGTTCAAGCTCTCAAGGAAGCAAATATTCGCTTTACAATTGTCCCTGGAATTCCATCCCCCGTCGGCGTTTCGGCATATGCAGGAATTCCTCTTACCCATCGCGATCACGCGTCAACTATTTCAATTATTACCGGGAGTAATGAATTAGGGGAAGATCATTTAAAAATTGATTGGGAAAACATTTCTACTCGCACAGGAACATTGGTTTTTCTCATGGGTGCGCGCAAACTACCCAGAATTGTTGAACAACTTATAAAATTTAAAAAAAACCCAAATACTCCTGTCGCAGTTATTCAATGGGGCACTACCTCCCGCCAAAAAACATGGGTTGGCACCCTTAAAACTATAGTCGATATAGCTACTAAAGAAAAAATCCAGCCTCCAACTCTTACTATCATTGGTGAGGTAGTTAACCTAAAGCCAATCACAGACTGGTATGAAGCTTTACCACTATTTGGAAAAACGTTTGTTATAACTCGAGCCGAAGAACAAGCAGAGTCATTTATTCATATGCTTGAAGAACGAGGAGCCGAAGCATTTCTCTATTCATCCATTAAAACTATTCCTCCGGTAGACTGGAGTCCACTCGATAAATCGCTTGAAGTCCTATCGAGTTATGACGGGCTAATCTTCACCAGTGTAAATGGAGTTCATTTTTTTTCTCAGCGATTGAAAGAAAAAAATAAGGATATTAGAGAACTCAAAGGAGTCCGCATTTATGCGATCGGACCCAAAACTGAGCAAGCCGTACGTAACTTAAATATTAAAGTGGACACAGTTCCTGAAAGCTATGTAGCCGAATCATTAATTGAATCTATAGGCAAGGAAAATATCGAAGGAAAAAAATTTCTTTTGCCACGTGCTGCTATCGCTCGTGAAGTTTTACCGAACACACTTCGCGAAATGGGAGCCAGTATTGACGTGGTTCACGCTTACCAAACAATTCGACCTGAATCATCCGAGTCCAGTTTTCTTAATCGATTGAATGAAGGAAGCATTGATGTTGTTACCTTCACATCATCATCAACCGTGACTAATTTGCTTGACCGCCTTAACAAAGAGCAACGTGAAAAACTTAATAAAATCATTGTCGCGTGCATCGGACCAATCACTCAAAAAACTGCCGAAAACTATGGCCTTAAAGTGGCTATCATCCCCAGTCAATACACCATAGTTGGACTTATCTCAGCCATTGAGACTTACTTTAAAAAATAAACCTATGATTTCGAGAGTAACCACAATCTAAACCTATATCAGATTATTTTGATGAATAGTATTTAGTTAAAATTCGAACACACGCTACAAAGTCTACAAACCTCAAGTCATCATCTCCTCTAATAAAAAAAATTAAACTATTGATAATATTAGACTTATTAGCTATAATTCATATGGTCTAGCTTTCGAGACAATTTTATTATAAAGAATACTATTGCGTCGCCGGCGCTCCGCATAGGGAGACACGTTCATGAGCACAACTGCTATCACCAACCCAGAACTAGTTCAATTTTTAAATACTATGCAAAGTCATATGAAACTATGTGGATATAGTTCCGGCACAATCAAAGCGTATACTGGTCAAATCCAAGGGTTTATTCGTTTCAACCGTCCAATCAATTTTCGGAATATCACAGGATATAATATTCAAAGCCACTTGAATCAGCTTATCGACAACGGCCTCTCCAGATCAACAATAGACCAAGCTACCAAATCAATGGAAATTTTTTATTATGAATTATTCGGAAAGCAGCTCAACCTTTCAGAGCTTAAGCGACCAAAAAAAACCCGCCCCACACCGATATTGCTTACCCCAAATGAAGTTTACCAAATAGCATGCCACGCAAAAAATTCCAGAAATCGTTTAATGATTGAATTGGCTTACTCGGCTGGTCTAAGAGTTTCTGAATTAGTGGCAGTCAAAGTAGAGCATCTTAATCTCGATAAGCTAATATTGCATGTGTCAGGCTTTGACAAAAATCAACGAGTAGCTTCTATTTCAAAACATATTAAGCAGTCATTGATAAAACAGGTCGGAACTAAAAATACCAGTCAATATTTATTTCCAAGTATACGGGGTGGCACACTAACAACTCGAGCGGTTGCGAAGTTTTTCAAAAAAGCCCTCCTTGCATCTGGTTTAAGAAAAATAGCTACACCCCATTCTTTAAGACAATCGTTTGTCAATTCTATGACTGGTGAAAATAAAGATCCCATTGCCGTGCAAAGTACCTTCGATTTAAAAGGACTAAACTTACTGCCTTCCCCTGATTCCAAAAAAGCAGCTTAACCCCATTTGACAATACAGATAACAAGTCTGACTAATTTTTTTGAAGCTCTTCTCTGATTATAACTAACCTTCTAACTTACTTTTTCATACCTCATATTTCTTCGCTGAGGCTTGAATCCACTGTCAGTAATAATCTGACGAATATCTTCTTCATTAAGACAATGAACAGTACCTGCAGCACTAACAACATTCTCTTCAAGCATAGTACTCCCCATATCGTTTGCACCGTAATACAATGCCATTTGACCTATTTTAGGTCCTTGTGTCACCCAAGACGATTGCAAGTTATCAAAATTATCCAAAAATATGCGGCTAATAGCTAAAGTCTTAAGGTAATCAAGTCCGGTTACTTGAGAACTTATATCTAGGTCCAAACCTAACTCTGTGCGCCCAGGCTGAAAAGGCCAGGGAATAAATGCAGTGAATCCAGCTGTTTTGTCCTGCTGGTCGCGTATGCGTTGAAGGTGTTCCACACGATCCTTAATCGTTTCTATATGACCAAACATCATTGTCGCTGTTGTAGGAATATTCATACTATGTGCACACCCCATAACATCAAGCCATTCTTCGGTCGAACATTTTTTTGGGCTAATTTTCTGACGTACACGGTCTACTAAAATCTCACCGCCACCTCCAGGAATACTATCCAAACCAGATTTACTTAACCTGTTAATAGTATCGGGTAAAGTAAGTTTTGAAATCTTTGCCGTATGGACTATCTCGGGCGGGGATAATGCATGCAAATGAATGTCAAACTTTTCTTTAATACGCCGAAATAAATCTTCAAAATAATCAATTTTCAGACTAATGTTATGACCTCCCTGTAGAAGAATTTGCCTCCCTCCTAAGGAAATTATTTCTTCTATTTTCTGGGATATTGTTTCAAAAGGATGAACATATGCTTCTTCATCCCCTTCTTTCCTATAAAAGGCACAAAAAGTACAATCAGTTATGCAAATGTTTGTGTAATTTATATTACGATCAACAATATAAGTTATAACTCGCTCTTTTAGTTTTTTTCTAGAGAGACGCGAGGCAACATTTCCCAATAAAAGCATATCTGTAGTTTCGAACAATCGGACTGCTTCTATAGATGAGATGCGCTCGCCATTAAGCGCTTTTTCAAGAATTTTTTCCGTCATCACAATGAATTTCTAAGTGGTTATAATCCAAGTCTTGGAAGTAGACCGAATCTCCATCACCCCGCCGCACAGGTCCC